>Ga0182004_10002552_pt1 | contig 14228 bp, 6 predicted proteins | sample Sormic07211540_1_FD_120479 | JGI IMG/M metagenome (GOLD analysis project Ga0182004, IMG submission 120479) | Endophyte microbial communities from Sorghum bicolor roots, Mead, Nebraska, USA - 072115-40_1 MetaG | ecosystem: Host-associated > Plants > Roots > Unclassified | place: USA: Nebraska...
AACTGAAAATACTTTTGGTAATGGGGAACAAACAAACTTCTTAGATGATGGATTTGATGTTAATCCTTTTGCCCCTGCATTGGAAGTGCCTGTTCCTAAAGTGAATAAGCAGGTTGAAGAATGTGGCAGCACACAGCTTTATCTTAAATTTTTTGAATCCCTTTGTGGCTATAATAAGGTATTCATTTGTAAAAATTTCATCTCCTTTTATTTCTATTCCTCTATGTTCTGTTCTTAGTATACTTTCTTGAATCTTTGTTGAGCATTCCTTAAAAAATACTTTGAAATTACCTTATCCTGAAGTTGCCAGTAAAATATTGAATTGCTTCTTTGTTCAGATAAATGAGCAAGATGGTTCTACCATTATAGTTTGAAGTTTTGAAGTTTCTAGTAGGAACACTACTGAACCTCCCCCCTCCCCTCCCCCCTAACAAAGGCAGTTCTAGTTTGAAGTTTCTAGTAGCAACACTACTGAACCCTTTTTCCCCCTAACAAAGACAAGGTTCAATTTATGACAGATTATCTGAATCTTTAGGTCTATTCAGGTTACATATGTTTAGAGTTCTGGCATTATTACTTCCTTTGCTTTTCAATACATACTTGCTTATTCTGAAAAAATAATAATGAAGGAACAAAAGTTGACCTATTTTGAAAAGGTGTTTATGACTTTAAATCCAAAATACATTAAACTTTATTCATCTTTCCAGGGAAAGGGTCTTGACTTTGAGCAAATGATGAAGCTTGAAATAAAACGTCTCTGTCTTGGTCTTTCTGCCGCTGAAAGGGACCAGGCATTGTTATCAATTGGTGTAATTCCTGCCACATTGGATCCAAACCGTTCAGTTGATTATTCTTACCTATTGAAGTTATCCAGCTTAGCTGATAATCTGGCACTGCTGGGCCATACAGTCCTTGAGGATCGTGTTAATGCTTCAATAGGGCTTGAAAAGGGCAGTGAACACACTATAGACTTTTGGAACATCAGTGAAAATGATGAATCCTGCTATGGTGGGGCATGTGAAGTCCATGCTCTGTCTTCGTCACAAGCTTTAGCCACTAGAGAAAACCAGTCAGTATTTGTGGAATGTTTTCGGTGTGAAAGGACAGTTTGCAAAGCTTGCTGTGCTGGGAAAGGGGCCTTCCTTTTGCTTAACACCTACAGGGAGTTGAAGATTTATGGTGGGAGTCAAAGTGGTGGCTATTCAGCACTCGCAGATAGTTTTGTGTGCAAATCTTGCTGCAGTGAAATTATCAAACGTGCATTGTATGTGGATTATGTCCGGGTTCTCCATAGTTTGCGCAGAAAAGATCGTTCAGAGAAAGCGGCACTCAGTGCTGTGAATCAGGTCTGCCAACTGGAGTACAGGAAAGCATCTGATTTTTCTCAAAGTGTTCAATTTGGTCAGAGACAATTGAAGCAGATCCTTGATGGTGAAGAATCCCTCGCAGAATTTCCATATGCAAACTTTTTACAAATGGTATTTCTCAACTTCGTACCAAGTCATCATAAATTGCACTACTGCATGATTTGTTGTCCTGTGTTGTTCATAAACTCTGATGTATTTGCAAGACTATTGATCCATGGACCATGAAAAGCAGTGAATAAACTTGGCCTTGTGATAACATCTTCTTTTTAAGATCCCTCCCCCCTTTCTCTTTTTCTTCTATGAAGTTTGCTTTTACCATAGATAATGCTTTGATCATGCCTTATTCTCTATACTCAGGTTGAAACTGCCAATGACTCTGAACCACTGCTTTCGTTACTGGCACCTTTTGGTACTGGAGAGTACAAGTCTTACTGGAAAGCTCCGCAAGATAACACTTCAGTGGAGTTCTCAATTGTTCTTGGTGGTTTATCAGATGTTGCAGGAGTTGCTATAATTGTCAGTTCTTGTGGGTACTCGACATCTGACTGCCCAATTGTAAGTTAGGCTACTTTACTTTCTTTTCCTTCATCATGCTATCCTTATTTTTTATCTATAAAATCAGTACGGACAATGTTAGCCAGGCATACTTAATACTGCATATACAGAACTATGTGTATATCTTTCATTTCCGTTTTCTTAATGATTGAGACCGAAGAAGGATATTTACTGGTGTTAATGAAATCATATTTTTTAATCATAAAATTACATAACTTGATTGTTCTTCCTGAGCGAAGGAAAACATTTCAGTACAGCTGTATCTTTGACAGCTTGAGCATGCTACATTTTAACAAGGGAAGCAATATGAAAAATACTATCTTCATCACATAATTGTATGTCTTGAGAGATGCCTCATGCTCTAGCCCACTTATTTCCAAGAATGCAAAGAACTTATGTTCGAAATCACTCCCTCTCCTTTCTTCATGGCCTGTATGGAACGAAGGATTGTAAAATGAAGGAATAGGAAAAAACGTAGGAATGACAGTGAGTGAAAGCTGAAAAACCGTAGGATTCCAAAACGCAGGAATGAAAATTTTTAACTGTTTGGATCGCAGGAAATTATAAATTGCATCACCGCATGTCCAAGCAACAAAACACTTTTAATTATTTCTGTTTGGGAATAAATTACTTTTAACTATTTTTAGATCTGATTTACATACTTATTAATTGGCCAGGCATGCTATTATGGCATAGTAATCTTTTTTTTTTGAAAACCGGTATAGTATATACAATTGTCTTCTTTACTCATCTTATCTTATTATATAATAGTGTGGGACCCACGGTGTAGTTATGATCTCTCACCTGGTTCTTCTACCTCGGTTCATCTGCATCCCACGACCCTTTCTTTTCTCTATCCTATACATAAATAGTCTTGTCAAATCAATCGGTATTCAATCATATTAACCACGTTTAGAGGTCAGATGACTTGCTCCCTACCGTATGCAAACACTTCATAGAAGCCTTGTTACCAAATCGAAGGCTACGGGATAGGAAAGCAGATGTACGTGTATGGTGCCACAGGCCCAGAGCTCCAAGCTCCTGCAGTGAGGTGCTCCCCGACTCCCCGTCCTCGTTCGGCTGCGCTCAGTCGTCCCCGGCGCCCGCGCGCGATCGCCACGCCCGGCCACCCTCCTCATCTCTCCCTCATTCCTGTTGCCGCAAGCGCGGGCACACAGCTGCTGACGCATCCACTGTATAGTTCATGGAGAACACAGCTACGGGAGCGAGCAAGGCCAGTAGTGGGAGAGCACCGGATCGAGAGACACGACGAAGATCAATTCCCTTGGGTCATGGTGGCTGTTTTATTTCCTGCGTTTTACACATCAAACATTCCCTTTCCTTTGGAAAGGATTTCAGCTTTCCTTCATTCCAAACGCATCCGTAGGATTTATTTCCTCTGTAAAGTTTTCCTCCAAAATTCCTGTGAAAAACCTTTGATCCAAACAGGCCCTGTGTTTATCACAAACACACACTAGGAAAACTCCCACTGTCTTCAGTGTTTATCACAAATGCACTAGGATATGACTCCCTCTATCTTCAGTGTTTATCATAAACACACACTAGGAAATCATTCCCTCTTCAGTGTTTATCACAAAACACACAAGGAAATCACTCCCTCTACCTCTCTTTTATTTGATGCGGCTCTCTCAGCCCTCACCATTTTCTCATATGTATAGCTGATAAACATGCCCATGATATCATCCTAATTACTGCATTCATAACTCCTACGATCATTCCTTAGCTACTAGCTGAACATCTGCTAGTACTAAAGACTGCACCTAGACACCATGAACCTGGACACATGCATGGACACACAGGATTTTATAGCTGACAACTTATGCCTTTTGCAATTCGATTTACTATAACTTGTTTTAGCAGCTGTATGATGATTGTGGCTTCATAATTTGTGTCGATCACCTATCTTTCTGTACATACAGTGTTGCTATGAAAAACAAATATATCTTGTTGGCATAATCTTTGTCTGGAGTTTGTGCAATGTGCAAGAACTGCAATAATTCTTTTTCATATATACTGCAGAGTTAGCTATCTATGCACAACTAGTGAATCGTTTGAACTAGCCCACTGAGCTATCTTAGCTTTCTGTGTTCTTTTAGTGCATTTTCCTGCAAAACATTGTCTCCATATTCTGTCATAGCTAGCTATGTATGCATAACAAACTCCTGTTGAGCTGTTTTCATTTCTTCTGTTCCTTTGATGCATTTTTTTTACTTGTTTGCTTTGTATTCTAATAATCATGCTGCTCGTGCAGGTAGAGATATGGGCGAGTAATAAAATACACCGAGAAGATCGTACGTTCATAGGAAAGTGGGATGTACAGGATATGATATCTTCATCTCCACAGCTTTGTGGACCTGAAACATCTAGTAGATTTAGTGAAGAACCAAGACACATTAAATTTCACTTCCCAAATACTATTCGTTGTCGTATAATTTCAATAAAAATTACACTTCCCCATAATGGTTCTCGTTCAACCAAGTTTAGTGAGGAGTTTGATCTTCTATCATTGGATGATAGCTCAGTTTATGAATCAAAGCCAACCAATCCACAGAATTCATTTATCCATGCGAAAAGAATTGTTGTTTTTGGCAGTTCTTTGAGAAAGGAGATGGGGCCTGACACATCAGGGGGAATAATGAGAATGAAAAGTTATTTAGACAGATCACCACCCTTGGGGAGATTTAGGGTATACCCTATGTCTTTTGCTGACAGTTTTGAGCTTTGCATTCTAGCTGTGACTGAAACTTTTCTTCTTTATTTTCCAGATTCCAGTTGAAGCTGAGAGGCTGAGAGATAATGATCTTGTTCTTGAGCAATATCCCTTAGCTAATTCACCTGGAATAGCTGGATTCCGGCTTGATTTTTTCAGTGTTATAAGACCTCGTGTGACCCATTCACCTTCCTCATCAGAATTGGACATGAGGAAGTTTTCATTGACACGAATGGAGGATAGATTTGTAAATCCAGCAATTCTTTATATACAGGTCACAGTTGTTAAGGTAATAGGCCACTGTCACCCTTTTAAATTCTCTTACCTTGGTGGCTATGGTTGGTTATTTTATGCTTCTTGAGATCTCCTTTAAGGCTTTGTCCCTGAACGGTTCAAATGACCATGGAATGGGTCCAGGTGGTCATGTGACCTAGTTTTGTCGAGTAAAGCCTGTGTCGCAAGCAGTTCTGCATTTTGCAAAATTTATCCCCTCCCCCCCCAATGTTATTAGTAGTAATTAGTGGAATGTCCAACTGAACTGCCTTCAAAACTTCATTTATTTATAGTGGTGGTAGTCAAAGCTGGCGAATGGCCACAAAATAAAATATTGTTAGTTCACTTATGTGATGATGGTTTTTCGAGGTCAAACTATGATAATTTTCCACATGCTGTTAATCGAGGGTTGGAACTTTTGCTACTTGTAGTTTTGTCAGTGCCTATTTTGTATGTGTGCATGAAACATTTCTGTTGTGCTTGTGATTTTGTACAGGAGTCTGGCAAGTTGGTTGTAGAGGAATACCGTTTACCAGAAGTAAAAGCGAATACACCACTATATTTTGATTTCCCAGATCTACAACAGGATGCTCGCTGTGTTATCTTTAGATTACTTGGTGATGTCACTGCCTTTGTTGATGACATTTCTGAGCTTGAGAACTTAAACTTGCGAAATCTTCCTTTGGCATCCGGACTGTCTTTGTCAAATAAGATCAAGTTGTACTACTATGCTGATACATATGAGATGGGAAAGATTGGCAGTCTCTCAGCTGTATAATGTATGTGAGGTATGAAGTTCTAACTTTGTAAATCCTCTCAAACGAGCCTGTTTTATTACAGAGTTCCTAACTTGTTTTTTGACAATCAATTATGCTCATTTTCAGAATAAATGATACATATAATATATGACAAAGCTAAAACGCATAATACAGATCTGCTATTGAGCCTCTCTTCCCTAGCTTAAGCCTACCTCTACACGTGGATGGATGCCTAACATACTCAAGTTAACCACATAACCAGGCCGTTATGGTTTAGGTCCTGGCCCAATATTCCTATTTCGAGCTAGAATTACATACTGACGGGTCTGAATCCTGTTCATACTGACTTACCCGAGGCCTTAGAGGGAATTAAGACTTACCCGAGGCCTTAGAGGGAATTAAGAATTTAGAAACACAAATCGTTTTTTAGCCATGGACTCAGCAATAGAGCTTTTTTTTTTAACAAACTCAGGAATAGAACTTTTACTCTGCCGCTGGTGTTTATCTGAATGAGAAACGTATGCATGAAACTATGAAATGGTATGTGTGGATTGTTGTGTACTAAAGCCTACATCTGTTTAGTTCATTGTCTGATACTGCTCTTTAACTTGGTGTTTACTTGTGTTTAGGTCGTACATGCCAACCTGGGATGTTAACCGTCGTCCCTAGAAGATTGTTGTAACCTATTGTTTGTACGTGTTGATGTGGAAGTAAGAGCTGTTGCTACAAATACATGATGTCTTTTTTAGTACTTTTTTTTTTTGCTTACCCGATTCAAGGGAAATAGGGATTTTGCCTGTAGAATTTCTGGAAATTCATCTTTTTATGTAGAATAGCTGGAAATTCAATACGATGGCAGTCCCTGAAACTGCCAGTTACGTTTGTCAAAACCTGTATTGGGACCTGGATTATTATTATATAGAGCTAAGAAATTGCATTGAATTTTATTTTGTTTCATACATATTTTAAGCACTGGTTTCACCAGTTGTTGGTGTGTATACTGGTACATGGTCGTGCTGCGGTCCAAAACTTTATGTTATCGACATTTCATTTAGTATAAGGCCCTGTTTGGCTACCTTTTTCCCCCTCCTTTTTGGTTAAAGCCAAGCTTATATATAATGCTATAATTTCGGAGGACCCTCTTCCTCTTCCTGATGGGACTGGGACTGCCCGTGGTTGATGTCATATGTAGCCTGTTTGCTAGTCATGGTCGAAAGTACTGTTTGCTGATTTAAGTATAGTTTATAAGACAAGTGAACGGAATGGAGCTCAAGAACACCAACGGGTTTCAACTTCACCTGGGAAGAATGGATTCGGGCTTTCACCTGCGCTACTCATGACCTCGCAGGAGAAAGTAAAATTTGCTCTATGAAGTGTTCGTGATGCGTGTTACTGTTACCTCGCAGTCGCAGGAGAAAGTAAAACTTTTACTCAAATTATTGGATGTGCATCGTTCCGTGGGCACAGCACGAGAGAGAATATTATCCATCCATCGGTGACAAAGAGAAAAACTAGGGGCTACCGTCGTCCGTCGGCCGTATATTATGTTACCGACTGATGATGCCAGCCAGCCGATACTATATTTACCAGTTTATTTAGGCCGAGATATTATTGACATTAAAAAATTAGTTTACCATAGCTTAGGAGGACCTGTGCGGAACGGACTCAGGCCTTGTTTAGTTCGCGAATTTTTTGACTTTGGTTTTTGTAGTATTTTCGTTTGTATTTGATAATTATTGTCCAACCACTGACTAATTAGTTTCAAAAATCCGTTTCACAAAATACAGGCAAATTATGCAATTAGTTTTTGTTTTAACCTATGTTTAATGTTTATACATGCATCCAAACATTTGATATGACAAGAAATTTTGAAAATCTTTAACAAACAAAAAAAGCATGGGCAGATAAGTTACGAAGCCAGAAATTATGCATAAAAGGGTCGGTGCCGGCTAAAGAATTTCAAAATATGAGAATTAAATGTACCTAAGTTGTTTAGGTTTTTGTCTCGAGGTTAGCTGCCTATTTTTTCTTGATTTACTTTACTATTGGACGATTTAACCATGCTCGCTATTCTTTAGGTAGTAGATGATCGTGTATATCGACAGTAGGGCACATGTGATGACTCATGAATCTTGAAATCTACAAGCTTAGTACCCCTCTGTCTAGGAAAGAATGTAATTCTCATTTTTCGAGGAGTCAAACAGTTTAAATTTTGACTAAATTTATGAAGAAAACTATTACCATTCATGATATATAAGTACAATTAGATTAGTTTTAGCATATATTTTCATAATAATTTTTTAGAGATATAAATGCTAATATTATTTAGAATAAACTCGGTCAAACTTAAAATACTCTAACTGATACAGATCCTATAAATGCATTTTTTCTGGACAGAGTGAGTATTGTGGAAGTGCTCATACCTATGGTAGGTGACTATGTCCGTAGATAATAGGGTACACATGATTACTCATAAATCTTGAAATATATCGGTCAAGTATTTCAAAAGTGCTCAGTGGAGTATGACATGTGTTTGATCATAGGAGTGTGTGTACATGCATGTTCGTGAGTGTGTACATTTATACTATGATTCACAATAAAAAGTGATGGTCGCTGAATTGTTATTGAAAGTTAAATACACTTTCAATAAAATATAAAGTATGATGAAACATAAGTATTTTAGTAAACTAAAAAAATTAATAGATATATCCTAATATGATAGGCAAAAAAATTAGGTAAATCAAAATATTTTATTCTAATTATATTCTATGTGGTTTTGTTGTCTAAAAGATATCATAAACACTATAATGAGATTTTCTTTATCATATTATTTTTATATAAGCATAGACTATTTACTAATATGTTATATATTTACAAAATCTGTATTGTGTGTGGTGGGGGGGGGGGCAAAGGCCCCCTTGGACGGACTTTGAAAAATAAAATTACAACCATATCAGTTGCGTAAGTTATTTCAACATTATATCTTTTAGGGTATTGTTTGGAGGTCTATCATAGGGCATTGATGTAGAGTACACGCATAATGGTTCTTTAGATATTATTAATTCCATTGAGAGAAAACAACTTCATTGGCACAAGTTATATGAGATCATTGTTGGACTAGCATAAGTTATTGAATATGTGTATATCAGCTGCAGAATATAGATTGTCGATTTTTTTATATTTAACCACAAAATGTCTTATCAGACCACTAGAACTTCGCACCCAATGATATTAGATTTTGGGTTAGCAAAATTAAACTCTGTAGAAAACAGGAAAGAGAGGTCAATATTTACTACTAGGTATATTGCACATGAGGTGTTTTCAAGACAATATGGAAGACTAAGCAACAAATCTGGCATGGTGATTCTGGAGATGATGGGAGCAAGGAAAATGGAAAATCTTGCTGCGACTGGTAGCCGGACCTTTCCAAATTATTTGTTTGATCATTTGGATGAGCTTTGCAGCAATATTACCGGTGAAAGAAACTATGAAGCGATGGCTAAGGTTATAAAGAAAATGGTGATACTGGCTATGTATTGTGTTCAAGTTTACCCACCACTCGCGGAACAATGGGGCAGCAGGGGCATGCCCCCCCCAAGCACAGTAAATTCTTTTAAATATCTATAAAAAAATTCAATTGCATAGTAAAAAAGTTATTATTTCATTCTTATTTAATGATAATTATTGTATTTTTTCTGTTACGAATACTAAGGCCTTGTTTAGTTCACTCCAAAAACCAAAAATTTTTCAAGATTCTCCGTCACATCAAATCTTATGGCACATACATGGAGCATTAAATATAGTTAAAAATAAAAACTAATTACACAGTTTGCCTGTAAATCGCAAGATGAATCTTTTGAGTATAGTTAGTCCATATTTGGATAATATTTATCACAAACAAACGAAAGTGCTACAGTAGCTGAAATCTTTTCATTTCGGCAACTAAACAAGGCCTAAATATATATATGTAAAAATGTTGAAAAGCTATTAAACGTACACTTGTTGTATATATTTATTATGTTTATGAGGTGTCATCGTATTGTCTAGCCCCCCTAATCAAAAGTTCTGGTTGCGCCTCTCCCCAGCACAAAGGCCTCCCAACAAGTAAAATACTTGAAAGTAAATCCTTTAAACTGGTGTTGCTGCCAAAAGTGGAATTTTGAGAAATTGTCAAAACCAAGGTATTATTATCATTCCCAAGGTCTACTATTCTAGTGCATTTATCTGCATTAACATCAACTATGATTATAGTATATTTGGTCTTGTTATTTTTATTATTTTATAAAGTTGTATGTATGTATATATGTTCTTACTACTAGTTTTAGTGCAACATCCACAACCTATTTTCCCCATGTTAGATCAATTAATATTAGACTTGTGTGCGTATACCACTATATATTTAGCAGATATCTATCTAATCTGTATCTACGTTTTTGTCTCTTGTTCAGGATTCTTCCGGTAATTGACCTATAGCTTGTGTCATGCACTACCCTAGACCAATTCTCTCTTGACGGCATGGAGTACTCCCCTCGGTCCCCACCTCCCGTCATGGGTGCTACTTTGTTCCCGATGTTCATGGCAAAACCGAAGCGAAAAGCTCCTCATCGTCAGGGACGGTCCACACACCCTTGAAAAAACCCATCTCGCGTGCTCTGAGCCTTGACATGGCCCGCATGTTAGAGAGGGGAGCCAAAAGAATGGTGTGGCGTGAGTTTCCCTATCCTTATCCTTTCACTGGACATGACCCCCATCCCACGTGCTCTTAAGTTATTGCACAACAATTAGCACCTGTCATCTTTCTACAATAGTAAGTGTTCAATTGTTAGGATTAATCTGAGCATGCTTGGGATTAATGAATGGTCACTATATTGTAGTGCTCTCTATAGCCTATAGTACTTTGCCAATATGTTATAGTGCTCTCTACGATCACTCTTTTAATTCAGAGACATTGCACAAGCAATCATCTATGCATGTTGTGACATGATGAAATTCAAAATTTTATAGCTTTCATAACTTGTGATGTGAATTTTTTTGGTCTTAAGTATGTTTTAGGTGCTGTGGAAAACAGTGGATAGTGCCTTTAGCTGTGGAGACAAATCATCTTTGATGAAAGAAGATATAAGCATCTGAGCAAGCAGGTCTCCCACCTAGTTCATGAGAAGGATACATGAGCGAGCAGTTGCATATTGTGAGTCCTAATTTTGCTTGATGTCCAATCAGTTTTGGAATTCTACTACTCAAGAATTTTTTTTCTTCCCAGTTAAGATGCTTTCTAAGCAACAATATTAAACTGAATATTCAATAGAAACGAGGTCTGGTGCATATTTATATGTGAAGTCAGTTAGCTGCTGAGATAACTCCTTGTTTTGTCATTGTTCAGCTCTGTTATTTCTAACTAGGGGGTGCTTTTAGTAGACAACACATTTTCCATGAACTCTCCTAGTCACATGGTCTCTACTTTGATGCAATCATGCCATTATCACTTGTTCATGTACGTGCAATCTAGTAGATGTTTTTTTGCTTGTAAAGAGAGCTTTACTAACCAAGACACATATTGCTAACTTAGTCATGATGAACCCAACACAAGTTTTCCATAAACATTGTGACATGATCTCTCATGAATGCTTATTTTTATCTTGTTTTGAATGTAGGATATGGAGATGAATGGATGTATAGCATATAATGTGTATCGATGTTGAAGGGCTTGCAGGAAGTAGAAATTAAACTTCTGTTTTTTGTACATTGGTTGCATAGCATTGCAATTTGGGTTTGCTTTATTTTCAAGGCCTTTACAATGTAGCTTAAGATTTGCTGACATTGTACGAACGACTTCAGTGATGATTATATGTGTATCAAACAGTTGAGTGTAACATTTAATGTTGGCTGGTATGGGGATGCATAGTTAAATTGAAAGGATCCACTAATGAATGATTTGAATAGTTCAATAAGTTTTTATTGATATTAAAATTGTGGTTGACAACAGGTTTGATCCTTCCCTGATGACAGATGGCTGACAGGATAAGTTTCAGCCTTCCCTAACGGTAATGTCACTAACAAGGTAAATTTCAACATTTCCTCATGGCATGACACCGACCAGAGAAGTCTCTTCTGACAGAAATAAAAAACCGATGCAAAAACTCTCTCCTGACGGTAGTAACCGTTAGGTATGATTCTGTGACGGCTTTCCGTCAAGGAAGGCACACTATCCTTGACAGTCTATCTCCCACGGGCCATCCCTGACGGTAACCGTCATGAAAAGTTTTCCCTAACGGTTTTTTGTACCTTCTCTGGCGGTTTTAGCTGCCACAGAAAAAGTTTGCTGGGGTAGAGATATGATGCATATAGAAATACCCTAAGCCGTGGATTGATAGCGTACAAGACATAAAGGGAGGATGTCAACAGGTCCTCCCAATCCGAACAGTGCCTTGATGCTGTTACCCTACCTTGTGGGACTGAGAAAAGAAAGTTGTATGAAAACAGGCTCTTATGGGGATTAGTGGACCTGCTTCCTTCTTTTTTTGAGCAGAGCATACACATCTTTATTCATCAAGAGATGTATAGGATTTACAAACAGAAAAAAGTCTACTTTTCCTCCCTCAACTTTCACAAAAATCCATTTTTCCTCCCTCAACTCCAAAACCGGATAAACTAACTCCCTCAACTTTTCAAATCGTGCATTTTACCTCCTTGGAGCGGTTCGAAGGCGGTTTTGCTACAGTGACGGTGGTTTTGTATTTTTCTTTTTAAATTATTTCAACTAAATATTTGAAAAATCATAGACAAAACATAAAATAGAAAATCTAATTTTGTTGGACTCCACATAAGTAGATCTATACAATGAATATATAATATGGTATGCTTTAGTACAAAGTTTTTGCTATAAAGGTTTTGTCTTTTTCTTTTTTATTTATTTTGGCTAAGTATTTAAAAATCAAAGTAAATTACAAAAAATCATAAAATATAAAATATAATTTTATTAGACTTTACATGATCATATCTACATAGTGAATATATAATATGGTATGATTTAGGCCTTGTTTAGTTCACACTAAAAACCAAAAAGTTTTCAAGATTCCCCGTCACATCGAATCTTGTGGCACATGTATAAAACATTAAATATAGACGAAAACAAAAACTAATTACACAGTTTAGCTGTAAATCACGAGATGAATCTTTTGATTCTAGTTAGTCCATGATTGGATAATATTTGTCACAAACAAACAAAAGTGCTACAGTACCTAAATCTTTTCACTTTTCGGAACTAAACAAGGCCTTAGTATAATTCTTTTGTTGTAACATTAGATCTATGGTTTTCTCTAGTTAATTGAAATAATTCATAGTTGTAGGTTCTATAATTATTTTGTCCGACTACAACATACATATATTATATGTTCATTATGTATAGATATTCATGGGAAGTCTAACAAATTAGATTTTCTATTTTATGATTTTTCTATGATTTACTATATTTTTTCAAAGATTCAGCCAAATAAATAGATAAAACAAAAGGAGAAAACCTTTATAGCAAAAACTTTATACTAAAGCATACCATATTATACTTATGTGGAGTCCAAAAAAATTAGAATTTTAAAAAAGGACAAAACCATTATTATTGTAGCAAAACCACTAAGGGCCATCCTGATGGACATGTCAACCTGTCTTTTGCAGAGCTGCCGTCTCCATCCTCAGGACTCTCCTTTCGTCTGATAAACTAATCATTCATATAATCTTATTATATACTACTATGTAGTACACCCGCACTTTATATAATAATAATGGATAATCTTTTTTGCAAAATAATAGTGTCCACTCACCCTCTCTCCCGTCACCCCCTTCACGCAACCAACGCCGACGCTGCTGGCCACATCTCTCGTGCGCCGACTGCAGCCGCCGGTGCAGCGCCTCCAGCCCGCGCAGGTCCTCCTTCACGCCCTCCTCGAAGAACCGGTCCAGGCAGGGCCCTCCACCGCATCCCGTCGGTCGAGCTCATCGGAGCCACCCCGCATGGATCTGGATCTAGAGAGCTCGTCGGTGAGCGGTCGCAGGTGGTGGTGCTGTACACGACGTCGCTTCACCGTGGTGCGGCGCACGTTCGCGGACTGCACCGTGGTGCACGCGGCTTCTGCGTCGCCATGGACGAGCGGGCGTGTCCACGGACGCCGCGTGAGCCCGCGCCTTCGCGCTCCCGCAGCTATTCATCGGTGGCCGCCTCGTCGGCGGCGCGGACGAGGTGCGGCAGCTCAGCAAGACCGGCCAGCTTCGGCGCCCGTCCTCTTCCCAAGTTTACAGTTGCCGTCATGGCCGTCGCTGTTGACGTCCCCATCCAGCTCCTCCGCTCCGGCCGGCAGCTCCACGAGCTCCTCCTCAAATCGGCAGCTCCACCAGCTTCTCGTACAACTCCCTCATCACCGCCCTCTTTAAGTCCGGAGACCATCTTGGCTTGCTCGTGTGTGCTGCGTCATCGTCCATGGCGAGGGCAGAGGAGAAGCAGAGCCTCGGTCCATGGCAAGGGCGGAGGAGGAGCAGGGCTAGTGCGTGGTACAT
>Ga0182004_10002553_pt1 | contig 14224 bp, 12 predicted proteins | sample Sormic07211540_1_FD_120479 | JGI IMG/M metagenome (GOLD analysis project Ga0182004, IMG submission 120479) | Endophyte microbial communities from Sorghum bicolor roots, Mead, Nebraska, USA - 072115-40_1 MetaG | ecosystem: Host-associated > Plants > Roots > Unclassified | place: USA: Nebraska...
ATTTAACCTAACAATCCGGAGGCTCACGCCGCGCAGGGAAGGGGTACACGTCGCCCCAAATCTTTTGATTGGTCCAGCTCCGCGCCACGTCAACTCCTCCTCCTCCTATTGGTCCACCTCAGCCACCTCTCCCTTTGGGGTCTCTCTCTCTTCTTCACTGTTGCGGTAAATATCTGCCCTTCCCGACGCTTCGCGTCGCCTCCTCCGCCTCCCCCGGTGCGACCTTGGCACGGCGCGACTGCTTTCCCCTCCTCTCTTCCTCTCTCTCTCTCTCTCCCTCTCCCTCTCCCTCCCTAAGTGGCGGCGCTGCGGCCGGCCCTGAGCACAGCGGCCTCTGCCCGTGGGCCCCAGCAGCGACCGACACCACCCTGCCATGGCGCGTCGCCCCTCTCCACGCCTCCATGGCTCCACCACCGCCGCCGCGCCTCTCGACATGCCCCTGCCAGCCCCCGCCGCAGCGACAACGCCGGCTTAGGGTTTTGCCACTCCGTCGTCGGCCGTCTCCGGATGGGTGGGTGACACACTGGCGCGGCGGGTCCTCTGCTACATCGCCTCTCCACGACTGCGGCCAGGCAGGGCGATGGCGCCACCGGATCCCCGGCGGCCGGCACAACCGGCGCGGGCCGACCGCGTTGATGCCCGCCCCCGCAGCTGCCCCTCTCGCAGTCACCTCTGCAGGCTGGAGCCACCCTGGTTTGCTCACCCCTCACCTCCCCCCCGGTGCAGCAGCCCTAGCACGGGCTGCCGGCTGCCTCGGGCCCCTGCGTGGCCCTCCCGTCCGTCTCATCTCTATTGGTTCCATTGCAGTCTCCTCTCTATCTCTCTTCTGATCTGCGCTAGAGCTTGTCAGATTGATGGCACTTGCTTGCCCCTGCTTTCTATCCCATCGCCTCTATTTATTATTATGCAAGGTAAACAGATCAATGCAGCTGTTCGTTTTCTTTCATGGAAAACACATGTCTACCTTTGATTTACAGGATGTGTTGTTGTCTGCAAAAAAAAGTATGTCGCCTGAGCATATGCAGTTGCTAATGATGTGGTAAGGTGCATCCGGCAAATCCAAGCATATTTGTATGCCGTTGCTGATCTGCCTCTTATGTTGACCATATTTGAATGCCAATGATGCTAAAGGTAATTCTTTTCCCTCTGAATGACGACATGTGAGAGTATGCTGTTACAGTTACTACTTTTTTATGATCTTTGGGTTGGCATTTCAAGTGAGTCGTAGTCATTTGTTTTGATGAAGGCTCGGTCTTTTATGATATTGTATTCCAAATTTATTTAGCTAAGGCATTTGGCATATGGGGTGACACTAATTGTTACTTATGGTCCTTTTTGGCTGTCCTAATGAACTGAGGCACTTTGGCATATGCAGTGATGGGCTATTTTTGTGTGCTAACAATCCAAACTTGTCTCATGTGCTTCACTGCTATCTGCAAAAAATGATGTTGTCCAGCAGGCTTTATGCTCTTGTGCAATTGTGTTATACTATGGTCTTCTGTTCCATAAAACATCGTTTGTGGTTTCTTGTGATTTCACCTATGCATGTCACCAAGGAAATAAAAAGGGTGAAGCCTTTCCAGCTTACTACAATCATGATTGTTTTCGCATTGCTGCCTTTCCAACTTATCACAGGCATATTTTCATCTGTGCATATTTAGGCCTCTCAATTTTACCGTCAGTCAGACTGCGATTACCTTTCATGTTTATATTTGTTTATTTTCCATCACTTCCCCATTGCTCATGAAGATTTCGCGGTTCCATCATTTTTTTCGTGGTTCCTCATTGCTCATATACAGTTGGTTGTTCCCAATGGTCTGGATGTTCACGTCTTTATCATAATAATTTCATTCATGCACAATATTTTCCGCTGCTTTGGGTGCTCCATTCATGGCCAACAAAAGTTTTTTTCCCTGACGCTTTGCTACAAGTGATGAAAATGGGCCTTTTTTGTTGTATAGCCTGTGATGAAAATAGACTCCCATGTAACTTGGGAATATAGACTGATGATCTTTAGAGGCCCATGGCATTTTTACTTCTACAAACCTAAGGTTCTCCCCGCGCAAGGAAGGGGTACACGTCGCCCCAAATCTTTTGATTGGTCCTGCTCCGCACCATGTCACCTCCTCCTCCTTCTGTTGGTCCACCTCAGCCACCTCTCCCTTCGGGGCCTCTTCTTCATTGTTGTGGTAAATATCTCCTCTTCTCGACGCTTCTCGTCGCCTGGTCCGCCTCCTCCGGTCTGACCTTGGCACAGTACGGCTGCTTCCCCTTCCTCTCTCCCTCTCCCTCTCCCTCCTCAAGTGGCGGCGCTGCAGCCGGCCCCGATATATATATGCATTGCTATCTGTTTATTGATCCTGCCATGCCACTTTTCTAGCCTGGGTCTATTTCAGTTTCATGACAGGCCTGCTACAGCACCTGCTCCTGTCTACATCCATTGGTTTCTGTATGTGCCGGCGACATGAGTTACTATTGAATGATACCATTTTTCAGTGCATGCCATTGTGCCTAGATACAAGAGATCAAATGATGTCCTTCTGTTTATTTCTGAGGCTACTCTTATTTCCTATCACACCCTTAAAACAACATGGCTGCTTGGTTTGCTTTCGAGCCTACTCTTCCTTCCCTTCTTCACTACATTGCTTTTATTTTTTTTAAGTTCACAAATAACAATCGATCACTGCGAACTTTCTTTTTCTATAGGTTTTCCATTTCACAGGTACGAAAAGACAATGTCATGTCTACCAAACAGGTTAGCTATTAAAAAATGTTTGTGTGAGATGACAACTACTGTGTCAGCTAATTTTCTTTTCTATGATCAGCTCTACAAGCACTCTAACAATGGAAAATTTCTCGATAGGTCCACAACTTATTTTCATCTGTGATTTTGCTAATGCACTTTCTATATTAGTCATGGTTGTTCTCTATGCCAATATCCTTGGAGGTTTGCAAAGCAATTCGTGTAATATTCTATATCTGCATATTGAAAAAAATATATTTGCAGGTTATGTTGAACATTCTATAAAGAGGAGAAAGAACCTCTTCTTCTGTCAACCTGAGCATCTGCTTCTGCTTCAAGGTTATAGCTTCTCTATGTTTCAAGTTAATTCTATTAATCATTCTAGGTCCAAAAGCATGCAGGCCTACAAATTTTTTTTAGGCTTACAATTTGCCTATCTATTTGTTCAGTGGTATACAAGGAAGATTATTTTTTACATTTCAACCTCACATCATGTTATATGAAGTTCTTAGTTCTGTCAATCCAATTTCCTTTTAGTTTTTTTCCATGTACTTAAACTTGAAATAGGTTATTTCTACCAATCCAATTTCCTTTAGTATTTTTGTGTACTTAAAGTTAAAATAGGTTCGTTACCTCAGGCAACTTTTACTGGGGTTGCCTTGCAATATTTTCCTACATGCTCTGCTACTGTGTAAGTGGTGGTTACCGAATAGCTTGAGGGTACATAAATTTGCATATGAGTTTGATTTGGTTGAGAAATAGATCACTATACAGATTCCTTACGTCATTTTCCACATAAGAATAAAAATGTTGCTTACTACTGAAAAATGTACAGAGTAAATTTGATTGCTCCATAGGTTACTGTACTACAGTTAGTGAATAGTTTGTCTGTTTGTTTACTAGCTTCCATTGCAACTAATCCTTCACTCATTCTAGATTGTTGAGGATGAATAACTGCGTGTTTCGCAGATGCAAGTGCAATACGTTGGCGTTTCGTTAATCAGACAGCGGTTCTTTGAACTAAGTGGAGTGGAAAGGCAACTTTAATTAGCATCCATACATGAGTGTTTTAGGACATGACCTGCTTAGAATGTAACCTTTGCTGCACCTCGTCTGTTGTGCTACACAAAATGCTGTCGATCGTGCTGTTACCATAGACTTATTGCAGGCAAATTTAGCTGCTGATACAAATGCATGATTCACTTGAGATTTATGTTGCTAACATTGGTGGTTATGTCTGTCAGTTTTCTACTCTTTTCTTATGATCTTTTTCCCTTTTGGTTTGTCATAGTTTAGTTTTCAAAGTCTTCACTTGGAAAGAAACAGTATCCATTTCTGTTGCGAAGATCCATGGACATAAACAGGTTTGCCACTAAATGCTTATGTGAATAAGCTATAGCAATCATAGGATTTGATACTAATTACTGAATCCAATAGTTAGATGCTTTTATATGGTTGTATGTACCTTTTTATTATGCCGGCATAGTTAGATTAGCTGAAAGACTGTGGTCACTGGATTTACTCCTCGGTACATAATACCAATGAGCGTCGCTTTATTTATTTTACTTATTATGGTCCTTAAAAAAAGTTGGCAGCCTCATATTATTTTTTCCATGGTATTCTTTACTATTTTGTTCCCTTCTAGCTTTTATTAGTCATTGTCCTTTTATTGATATTCTTTTGTTTGGTTTCCTGCACCGTTTCTCACCACATAAACATGAAATTAGCAGCTGGCATGATCTTAGGGCTTTCATAAAAATCTTAGTAGTCATCTACCGTAAAATACTTACATGCTAATAAATTTGAATTTAAAAGCATCAGAGTACCAGTACTGGTGATCCTTGAAGTATTTGGTACACTTACTAAACTAACTTTTAGCTAATTAAAAATGCATTTTATGCCACTCATTTTGTCTCATTCTTTGAAACAAAAAAATCCTCGTGTTCTCATGATCGATGTTGTGCGTTTCAAATATTGGCTCTCTATTTACCATTATTAGTGTAGTCTTTTTCAATGGTAAATTTTATATAAAAAAGCTTATGACTACTCAGATTGTAGAGGTATAGCAAATTCTATTTTCTTTCTGTAGCAACCGAATTTCCATTGTTCCAAAAGTTAAGTGTGCTTCATGTGTCTCTACTTTCCAGCAATAGCATCTTCGCTTCCAGCAGGGCTACACAGCATGGACAAACCACTCGGCAAGAACCACCATCGGCAGCAGAACATCCAACCTGTAAACAATGTTTATCTAAACTTCTTGTGCCATGCTATCGAATCTGTGAAATATCCATGCAATATATAGTCATGTTACCTTTTATTATTTTTAGAATTAACCCATATATGTAATATATGTGTGTATGTATATATTTAGGATGCCTTCAGTTCATAGTTGTACATCTCATCAGAATCACTGCAGCACAACTCCGTTATATACACACTGTAAATAGGACTTGGTTAGAACATTAAAATAAGTAGAAAGGCATTGGGTTGCAACGTTGGTTGTGCCAAGACATAGAAATAATTTAGGATGCCGCTCCTCAATCATGACTATGCTTGATTATTAGATCCTTTCATGATTTAAGGATATAGATACTTGGTTTTAGTTATTATATACAGATTCATCTCGTCATGTACCAAAACACTCTGTTAAAGCAATGTGTGACGTCCATGATTCGAGGATATGTACCATTGTACTTCTTATCTACCATCTCTTACTATTTATGCAATCCAGTAAATTTGGTTAGCTGTTAGCCTATTCCAAACTATTATTATTGTAGACATAGATTCAAGGTCGCAAAAGTAGAGATGCAAACATGCCTTATCTACTTATGTCCATTACCGTCTCTACTGTATTTCAAACTCATCTCTTATCTTCTGTATGCAGGCATAGGTTTTGGCATGTTAAGCCAGCTTCCAATCATGCATATTCTGTTGCTAAGTGTGTTCGTAGGTGGTTCTAACCATGTGTTGCACGTCACAGATTTTACCACACTTGATCGATGACCAGTTGACCACACTGCAGCTCTGTCTATATCATGATTTATATGTGTTACTTTCCTCGACCTAAATTGCTCCACAGAGACAATGACTCAGCTGCAAATCAACTTTACCCTTAGTTGTAATATTTTGTCAGCTTTGATGTACTGGTCAGTTACTTCGCATCTGTTTCTAGAACTGCTGCCTCAACAAGAATAATATTGCTTTTCACACTTTGTCCTCAATTCATTGTCTGCTTGAGTGTCAAAACTTGATTATGTTGATGTTGTGTTATTATTGTGCCTCCCGATCTTGGTAATGGATCCGTACTCATGAACACTCTTTCTTCTTGCAAGATCCTTGTGTGGTGTTTTCAACTCCTGCTCTCAAATGATGTAGGGTACATAAATGATATGAGTTGTTTGTACACTATACCTGAAGATTCTACCTCGTGCCTTAGGAATTGTATGCTTTAGTTTTATTTGTCAGTTTTATCCTTATGATAGAAATATGATTGCTTGCTTTCTCATAATTTCATCTACCAAGTTTAATAGATTACTCATCCATGAATAAACTATGTATGTATCTACGTGATGGGATATTTTCAATCGGCGCGCAAGGGCGCGCCACTCCTACTAGTTTCACATTAACGCCGACATAACCATTGGGCCAAGGCTCAGTGTACAACCCATTAATGATTAGTCTATCTTCTGTTTGGTAGGCTTAGTTTCTACTATTCATCTCGTGCCGCTAAAGAGGGTGTTTAGTCTCCCTTTCATCTCAAAAAATGTTGGATTTTGGTCCATTATTTTTGCATAATAAAAATAAACATAATGCAAAAAATTTGACAAAAAAGGTGGTTGTTCTCTTAAGAGGTTAAAAACACAAAAGAGTTTCAAGAGAACATAATGAAGACAATAAATTTTGTATTTTAGATGAAACTAAATATAACCCTTAAAATTTTAATATTTTGTATTTCATCATTTCAAAATAGTTAGCATTTCGCATTTTATGGAAACTAAAGAGGCCCAAAGTTTGAAAGCGGCACTATTAGCCCTGTTCTCGGCTGAAAGACGAATAACGGCTACGGCTGCCTATTCTTGTCTCACATTTCTAGCTTTCGTGATCTCCTAAAATTACAAAAAAAAAGATTCAAACGTATTGTCAGCTTGACTTTGAGTTTGTGCTGATTGGGAGCAATATCGCAACCCGTGTCCGATCCGTGCTGGGCCCAAATAACATGACGGCCCGTGCATGGTGCATGCAAGCACAAATCAAGGCCCATTGCCTATGTCCGCGTGCGCGGCGACGGCGAGTGCGAGCGTGCGTCGTGCGAGTGCGAGGGCGGAGGGCCCCCGCGTAGAAACCACAGGAGGCAAACACGTCACGCACCACGTCAGAAGCGCCCCCGGTTTCTCGCTGCCTCCACCGGACCGGTCCGTCCCCCACTCCGACGAAGAACTCCACTCTGCACAGCCAGCACCTCACCTCGATGATGCATCCGCTCCGCCGATTCCTCCTCCTCCTCCTCCTCCTCCTCGTCGGCCTCCTCCCCGCGGCCGTGTGGTCCCTGGCACCGCCCCGATTCCCGAGGCACCAGCACCGCTCGCGGCCGGGAGTTAATGGGGTGGGGGACTACGAGTACGAGACGCGATACTTCCGGCAGCGGTTGGACCACTTCAGCTTTCCCGGGGTCGCGGACGAGGACGAGGCGGCGGCGTTCTTCCAGCAGCGGTACCTGGTGGGCCGCGGCGGTGGGTGGGCCGGACCCGGCGGCCCCATCTTCTTCTACTGCGGCAACGAGGGCGACATCGCCTGGTTCGCCTCCAACTCCGGCCTCGTCTGGGAGGCCGCCCCGCGCTTCGCCGCCCTCGTCGTCTTCGCCGAGGCAATCCTTCTTCCGCGGCCTCTCTCGTCTCGTATTCGTGTCTACTCTTCGTTTTCACTTTCCGTTTGGAATGCTGTATTTATGGTGCGAGCGACGGTCTCGCTTGTGTGCTGCGCAGCATCGCTACTACGGAGAGTCCATGCCGTTTGGTAGCAAAGCTAAGGCGTACAATGACTCCAAGTCCCTAGCGTATCTCACGGCCGAGCAGGCGCTTGCTGACTTCGCTGTGCTCCTCACTGACCTCAAGCGGAACCTATCTGCAGAGGGCAGCCCCGTCGTGCTCTTTGGGGGCTCATATGGTGGAAGTAAGAGCAGTCTTCGACTCGATTATTTCAATGCCACCCCTGCACTCCAATTTTATTTTCCTGATTCTGATATCATTGTGGCTTAGCACTCATTGTGATTGAAATTTGAGTTATGTGCTGCTACTAATGTCATTGATTGGGGCAGTGCTAGCTGCTTGGATGAGACTCAAGTATCCCCATATTTCTGTTGGAGCTCTCTCATCATCAGCACCAATACTGCAGTTTGAGGACATTGTTCCTTCTACTATTTTCTATGATCTCGTATCGGATGATTTTAGGGTGTGTATTTTACTACCTTTTGCTTGTTTCTACTTTTCTTTATCGACTATTCGACTAATCTGACATTATTTCTTGTCTGCCTTTTTGTGTTTAGAGGGAAAGTTTAAGCTGCTTTCTTACAATAAAAGACTCCTGGAAAGAATTAGATGACCAAGGAAACGAGCAAGGTGGTCTTCTGAAACTAAGCAAAACATTTCACCTTTGCCAGTGAGTCATCTCCCTATATTATTCACTTCTTATTTTTTACACTGAGCTCTTCTTAATAATAATTAAGTAAAAATTTTGGCAGGACCTTGAAAACAAGCGGAGACCTTTCAGATTGGTTGAGCTCTGCGTACAGTTATCTGGCCATGGTGGATTACCCACTTCCATCAGAATTTCTCATGCCTTTGCCAGCCAATCCTATTAAAGAAGTTAGTTCTTAAACATCCATTGTCATACATTGTATTGCACATGTCTGCATATGCTTCTGTTTAAACAAGCTACCACTGTCTATAGCATTCTGTCCCAATAGGCCAATAATCACAACAAGTTAACATATGAATCATGATAATCCTGTTCTTGCTGTGAGCTGCGGCTTAAACACTGTAGTTATCATGTTGTATTTCATTAATTCTATCACTGCTTACTAGATTACCCTTTCTCTGTTTCAGGTATGCAGAAATATCGACAGTCAACCTGAGGGTACTAGTACTCTGGAACGCATATATGCAGGAGTAAATGTATACTACAATTATACTGGCACAGTTGGCTGCTTTGATCTAAATGATGATCCCCATGGAATGGGTGGATGGGATTGGCAGGTACTAAAACGAAACGACAGTTTAAATATATGCTTCTGTGCATTGGTTTTCTTTGATAGCGTGAGCTACTATATTGTGTGGCTTATGGTTCATTCTTGGTTAACACAGGCTTGTACCGAGATGGTAATGCCAATGTCTTACAGTGAAGGCAGGAGCATGTATCCACCATATAAATTTGACTATCCTTCCTATGCTGATGGGTGCATCAAAAGCTATGGTGTCAGGCCAAGGCCTCGGTGGATCACAACAGAGTTTGGTGGGCATGTAAGCTATGTCGTGTTCAGTAATTGCAATATTATCGTCGAGCAAACAGATTATTTTGATTACCTTCCCAGCTAGTTTCTTTGATAACATGTCTTTCTTGAATATGTGAATCTTGTTTAGATAAGAACATGTTACTGATGTTTACCCTTTTACCCTAGGCATCAAAATCTAAACTTACTATGATGTTTAGATGAGAACATATATTTATTCCCTTACTATGATGTTCTTGGTCTTGGCCAAGATATGGCATTGGTGCCTTGAAGCACTGAAATATTTATGACCTGTTTGGTGGAGCTTCAGCTCCGGCTCCTCCATGTAATGTAGCAAGAAGCTGTGTTTATCTCTCTTTTCAATGGCTCCAACTCCTCTGCTACTTTAGCAAGGAGCAGGAGCCAGAGCTGTTTGGATCCGTGCCAAACAAGGCCTTGTTTAAGTGCCTTATTTGAATAAGATGAAAATAGGGAGCATGTACTGTGTGCTTTCAAGTTGAGCTGTACACATGAACCTTATAGACATGCTATGATATTGCTATAATTTTGCTACACTGGTTCTGCTGTGCAAATTCCTGCTGAGTTATTTTATTATTTTGGATGAACATAATTTGTTGGAGACTCGAGTGACTTTGTCTAATTGATTTTATTTTTCCTTCCAGAATATCACTACGGTCCTGGAAAAGTTTGGTAGTAACATCATATTCTTCAATGGGCTCCTTGACCCGTGGAGTGGCGGAGGGTGAACAAAAATCACTTTTTTGTCTTCTGATTTATCTGATCTCAGCCATTTCATTGCCTTGATTTTTCTTCCATATGAACAATGCAGTGTCTTGAAGAACATATCTGAGAGTGTCATTGCAATTGTGGCTCCATTAGGTACCGTGTTGTCTCCATTATACCCTTAGTACTTGTTTATGCAATCTCGATAGTGTCCATTTTCAGTCTCCATTATGTCTATCTTAAGTCCATCTTATGCAATCCTAGTTTAATTTTAAAAACTTAGTAGGTAGTGCCTAGTAAAACTTTAAAACACTGCGCTTGAGCTTATTTGCCGAATCTATCAGTCATTCAACAGTGTTTTTATGTGACAACAAATCAGCGAACAATACTTTTAGCCATGGCTTATCAGCCAAGCGAACAAGCAAGTCTGAATTGATAATGAATACTCTTGGGTCCTCAACTCCACCCTCTTATATCAGGAAAAGAAAGAGTAAATTGATGGTAGAGTAAACTGAGTGTATTCCTTCAATTCACTACATTTTGTTGCGATTGAGGATTGATGTAAATATTTACTCCCTCTATCCACAAAAGAATTCTATTCTAGGTTGGAACGAGCCAAGTTTTCTTAAATTTCACTAAGTTTACAGAAAATACTATCGACATCTATGTCTCCTAATAGTAATAGGTTTACTATGAAAATATATTCAATAATTAATATAATCATACTTATTCGATGCCATAAATATATGTATTTTTTATAGATTTAGTTAAATTTAAAATTTTTGATTCCTGAAAAATGATAATTGTTTTTTTTTGGGACGAGGAAGTACTACCATAACCGTGCCATGTTTTTTTGCCAGTCAGATGTTCTGCCATACCGAAATGGTTGTAATTAATTAGTAATGGTTTTGATTTGCAAGCAGGAGCACACCACATCGATCTGCGCCCCGCAACTCCAGACGACCCAGATTGGCTGGTGGCCCTGAGAGAATCAGAGCTGAAGATCATCTCTGGCTGGTTATCGGATTACTACGGGGCGGGAGGGGCGGTCTTCCAGCCTGTAGCTGCCAAGGGCTCCTCTTCATCCTAAGGAACCACACACTGGCCAAATTGAAATGCCCGATCTCAGAAATAAAGAGGGCCGATTCGCGTTGCTGTGAGTGACAACCACCGTCACTGCTGCAGTGCGGCGTCATGAAGAACGAAGATCCTCGTATTGATTCGGATACTGAATCGGCTCCGGCTCCTGCATCATGTGCCATTTCAGTAGCATTGTTCTGTATATATGGCGCGTGCACATGGCTGATAAGAGTGATTAACTGATAAGGTTAGGAAAAAACACTGGATAACGTAACGTCGTAACGACTCTTTCACAGTGGTAGTGGTGGTCAGGTACTCTCTGCTGGATGGAGGTCTGACGCCATGTGCCGTGCCGCTGTAAATAACGTAATGCTCCATTTTTTTTTTTGTTCTTTGGCCTTGTTTAGTTCCTTTTCGAAATTTTTTCAGAACACTGTAGCACTTTCGTTTGTTTGTGGTAATTATTGTTCAATCATGAATTAACTGGGCTCAAAAGATTCGTCCCGTAAATTTCAACCAAACTGTGCAATTAGTTTTTATTTTTATTTATATTTAATACTACATGTATGCGTCTAAAGATTTGACGGGAATTTTGAAAAGTTTTTGGATTTTGGGTAGAAGTAAACAGGGTAAAAATGTTTGTGATACTCGTATGTAGTACGTGTACGGCTGTACGTATGCTGCCAGTGTGCGTTTGGTGTCGCAAGTGCACGACCGGTGGCCGCGTGAGAATAAAAAAGATGACGAGCCGCCACGGGAACTGGGGCCCAGTTGGAGCCGTCAAAGATGACGAACACGAACCCCACCTGCGTGGCCACCTCGGATGCGAGCGGCACAGCGCCACTCTCTCTCTCTCACTCACTATAAACCCAAAAGTCCAAACCAGTTTATCCAATCCGATCACTCGGATGTGGGCACCACAACAACCGCACCGGCCAATTTGCTATGCCCCTCCTTTTTCCGCCATCACAGCTCAAAACGGAGCGGGCGGCACGCCGAAACGGCGAAACCCCACCAGCACCAGGCGTCCAGGGCCACACCAGCCACCAGCTACAGCCAGCCTGCCGAGTCCTCCCTTCCATCCTGGCGCGGTTCCGCCGTCCGTGCCGCTTTCTCGTGGGCCCTTTGACTGCCTGGGCCCACGTGCGCAGCACCGACTCTTCGGCTGCTGGCTGCGGCGGAAGCGGAGCGGGCTGGAAGAAGCATTTTTTTTTTTCCGGTCCAAGGCGCGAAGCCGCCAAGCGGGCCAGCGGCAGCAGTACAAAGGCGAGCTTTTCCCGAAGCGGGGGCGTTGGAGAAAGGACTTTAGCCGCCACAGCCTGTATCTCGGAATTCACTGACGTGCGGGCCACGAACCATGGGTCCCCACTTGTCAGGACAACTCCCTGCTCGAAAAATCTCCTCCCTCGGATGCTTTCTATGGACCAAGCCTACATACAGCGTACACCGTGCAGGCTAGCACGGCTGCACCGCCCACCGGGGACGAAAAGGTACAACCGAGCTACTCGTATAGAAAGTCTTTTTTTTTTGTGTTCTCTTTGAAAACGAAACTCTCTGTAAAAGAACAATTCTAGTTTTGAACCAAGTCAGTTCTTTAAATTTGATTAAATTCATAAAAAATGCACAAATATATTTCAAAATAGTTTTTAATATAAAAAATATATTCATGATTAATTTAATAATATTTATTTAGTATCATAAATACTACTCATGCCATAGCCGCCATTGACACTGGCTTGGTATACACAGAGATTTGTTGAGCATCCCCTTCTTTTTCTTTAATAAACTTTAGTTCACCTTAGTAACGAACCATCGTTGCCTAGTACTATGTCCTAAGAACGATTGGTTGATAAGTCATGGCAGTGCTCTATAAGTCATGGCTTATCAGCTAAACGATTAGCAGTGTTTTACAAGTGTCTAATTAATAGTGGTATTCAAGTGTCATGTCGTCCTCTTAGAACGAGGCCACTCCTATCGCTACGGCTACGACTACGACTACGAGTATTGTTTTTTATATACACCTAGACACAAAAAAGCAAAACGACTATAATCTAGAATGAATGTGTAGAAAACAACATAAAAATGTATGAGCTTCAAAACAGTTGGGACCGAAGAGACCAACACACAATCAAAGAGTAGAAAGAAAATTTACAATGGCCAAAGAGACAACACACTGCTCGCAAAAAAAAAGAGACAACACACACAACCAAAAAAACAAGATCAAACTAAGTACAACTACGGAAACAGCTTCATTACCAAGGGCTGGTTTAGTTTTCAATTTTTTGAAGATTTTTTGTTATATTGAATACTTTAACACATGCATGGAGTATTATATAAACAAAAATAAAAACTAAGTGTATAGTTTGTCTGTAATTTACGAGACAAATCTTTTGAACTTAATTAGTTTATAATTGGACAATAATTATCAAATACAAACAAAAATGCTACGGTAGGCAAAGCTAATTTTTTTCACGAACTCAAATCACCAAAAGTTTTCCTCTGGGTCATACTCTCTCGATCCTTTGAGTGAAGTTGACCAATCCGTTCTCTCTTCGTGTGAAGGAAGTAGGGTTTCATCTGAAGCTTCCAACAACACCTGCAAGTTCATGAGCTTGTTTTTAACTAGTTATTAGTTTGTTTTAAATGTTATTACATAAAATAGAACGAAAGTGGGAAATAAAAAAGGAACGGAATCGGATCACACAAAGACAACGGGTATCACACCGCAGTTCATCCCAGCTGGCGTCGGCCTAAACGGAAATTAAATCAGAGAATCCCCTAATAATCAATCCAGACCGATACAGCAACGTTCACCTACGCTACGACTACGTGGACCCTGTCCACGCCGTGGCTCACGGCGCATCCCATTTGGAGGTCCCCTCGTCCACGCATGAATTTTCTCCCTCCTTCCCCCCTCCTGCGGCTCCTGCCCACCGAACCCGAGTAAAAACCCCAGCCAGACGCACTCGCACGAGAGAGAGAAAGCGAGGAAGAAAAGAAAAGCAGGAGGGTGGTGACAGGACGGGGGAGAGAGAGGCCTCCACTCACCAACGGCCGGAAAGCCAAAGCACCGAGCTCACTCGCGGCCCGCTCGCCGCGAGGAACGCGTGACCTCGCCGCGCGGTTGCGGCTGCGGCTGGGCGGGCGGCGCAGCAGGATCTGCTAGGGTTCCC
>Ga0182004_10002554_pt1 | contig 14224 bp, 8 predicted proteins | sample Sormic07211540_1_FD_120479 | JGI IMG/M metagenome (GOLD analysis project Ga0182004, IMG submission 120479) | Endophyte microbial communities from Sorghum bicolor roots, Mead, Nebraska, USA - 072115-40_1 MetaG | ecosystem: Host-associated > Plants > Roots > Unclassified | place: USA: Nebraska...
ATCATCTTGTCGTCGAAAACAACGTTTGAATTTCTCAAATTTGAAATTCAAATTTTGTAAATGACCTCGGATGGAGAAACTACCAATATAAAAGTTGTAGATCTTGAAAAGTTATGAAACTTTGTTGTTGATAACTTTTCCATTTGAATCTGTCTAGGGCCTCAAATAATCAATGTATACTCAGTATAGGATAATATGTGGGGAACTAAACTCTAATATAGACACATCTGACTGATAGGTGGAGTGATAGAGGAGGTTACTCGCGAGGTCGAGGTCTCAGGTATAGGATAATCCCACTAGCCGCGTAGCACGCGATTTTACGCGAAAAAAACGCGATTTGCGACTTAGCCAGTGGGCCTTCCTTGTAGTTAAAATCTTTTATTTCTATTTTTAAAAGTTGATTTTGTATTTTTTATAGAAAGATTTCTACAGGTGGTTCTCAGTTACCCGCCTATGGAATTGGCCTATTTTTATTGGCCTCTAGCGCAGGTGGTGCTCAAAAACGCCAGTAGAAATAGGTTACCAGCCGCTTGTACAGTAAGCCCCTGTACTAGTGGCAGCGTGGAGTAAAAATCAGAGTCCACCAAGAACCTCCACCGTGAGTGTGTAGTTCTTCCTTTTAATCAATGTAGTATTCCTTGGTAAATGAAAGTATCCAGCACCTCTGTTAGGCCTACCTAGAAAGCGTTAATCCTGAACCATATTGCTGTTTTAGCTCCATTTTTACCTGTGTCGCTGTGTTAGATTCGAGATAATATAGCATGCATGTTACGTACTTGTGATTTGTAAACTAAATATTAATTTAATTAACTAATATGTATAGGAATTTTTCTAATAGTTGCCGGAGGCGATCCCAGCCTGACCCCCGCCTAACCTTCGACCCTCGCCAATATTGACCGATCAGCCTCATGGTCCTTGATTACCCACACCGCAAGGATTTATTCCACTGTTTATCAATATACAGAGGCAGTCAAAAAATTCGCACCTTGGTAAATCATTTACCAAGATCAGCATTTATAAGGCACCCACCTTCCTAAATCATGTCCAACCGACTACCTACGTTAGCCGACAACTGTGCTAGATAGCTAGGGTTTGGGCAACCTTGCAACCACTTTTGTTTCTCTCCATCACCCCCATAGTTATGGGTCTCTCTTCCTCACCCCTCACACTTGCTGCCACGCGTCTCTAACCCTCACCCCTATAGTCTGACATCTCTATCACTCCCCAACCGCAGCCCCAAAGATAGGTTCGGAACACTAGTGTCGATATGTGGCTTGTTGGATGCTTGCTCAGATGTCACCGCGCTTCCTCTGTGCGGATCCGGTGGTGGCACCCCTCGCCACCCTCAGAGAAGGCTGGCGGTAGCACCCCTCGACACCCTACCAGCATTAGCATGGAGCCGCTCCCCACCCTCATAGTAGTGGCGGCATCAGCACCCCTCCCTTAACCTCCAATCAGCAACAGTGGCGGTGCCCCTCCCAAGCCTGTGATGTAGAGTGTAGGACGGCATGGATCCTGCGAACCATGGTGGCGGCAAGTGTAGATCTGAGAAGAAGTAGGGGGAAACAGCAAGGTGGAGGTCCTCCAAGCGGTGGTGAGCATCAACGATTGGTAGATCCAGGAGGCGGCCGGCATCTCCAACCGATGGCATTTTGATTAACTTTGATCTAAGGTATCCCAACTTCAATTTCCTTGGTCAATATATCACCTGTCTCTGCATTTCAATTAATTTCCCTGTGTGTTATGTCTATAACCGATGACAAAATGCATAAATTGAGAGAACAATCACTACACCACAACACTAATATAGCGTCACACGTGTGTCGTTATAAGTTCACTAATACCGTTGAACTGTTGGTCGGTATAGCTAGCCCACAGATCAAGTGTCGGTAAATGTACCTGTTCCGTTAAACTATCGGTCGGTATAGATATTTCGCTGTATAGTTGAACTATCGGTCGAGATAGATGAACAAAGATAACGAACATTGAGTCGGTATAGAGTGATACGTGCTTTGAAAAAGAAAAAAAGACCCATTTCTGTTCTTGAGAGAATAAACATGGGCCTTCACGCTATCAGCCCAACTGAACACGACTCCCTCAACCCTAACCCCTAACCCCCACATCTAGACTCCCCTCAGCCGTCACCCCACACTTCTCCTCTCCGTCGCTTCTCTTGCCTCAATACCACAGCCGCCGCCGCCGCCGCTTGTAGATCGAGATTCATCCAGCACCACCATGAGAGATCAAGATCCATCCACCACAGGATCCTATAGCCGGGCAGGATTCAAGGATGGGTGTCTAGAATCGTGAAACGACTGCTGGATCCTATAGCCGGGCATGATTCAAGGATGGGTGTCTAGAATCGCGACCTATCATCTGCTCCTGTTGCTTTCGAGGTATGTGAATCATTCATGTTCTACTCCGTCGTGGGCTCTTCTAGGATTGGACCATGGAGACAACATGATTCTTTGGGGCTTGCCAGGTGTGTCCACTACCGTCATGATGGAAGCGCCTGAGGAGCAGCAGCAAACAGATCTTGGTGCCCTGGCGTTCTGGCTGTAGGCGCGAGTCTACAGGCATGGGTGGCCAACATATGGAGCCTGGATCTAGCACGTATGGGACTCACCTGGTTGTCTCCTCTTCGGCATGGTCAGCACTCTCCAGCTATGATGAATTGTTGGCGTGCTGCTCTGTGGTGAGGCTGAGCGGAATCTCTATTTAATTTCTACAGTAGTTGTTTTTTTGGCATATGACGAATTTTTGGTGTGCTCCTCCGTGGTGAGCCTGAGCGGAAGCTTTATTTAATGCCTACAGTAAATACAGTTAGTGCATGTGCATAGTTATTTCTTAATACATATAATACCTTTAGCTCTCTGTTCCCACAATTCCTACAGCTGATCCAATGGAAACTGTTTTGCTTTCTAATTCTAGGTCTCAACTTACTTGCAGTACTACTTTACTATGTTTTTTAGTTCTCATTACCTTTTGATAGAGTATTTGTGTTGAATTTATAGAATTGTGATAGTTTCGTATTTGCGTGAGAACTTTTGTTCAAAGAATATGCATGAAAGGCCCAATTCCTGCAGAGACTGTTAATTGACCGAGCTAAATAAAATTTATGTACTTTCATGTGAATTCATGCTTTTCATTTTACTGCAAGGTGTTGACTTGATTTTCCTACTTGGGTGCGAATTTCGTTCACTTGATGTATTCAGGCATCTTTTTCTGCCCTTGGACACCTACTGAAGCTGTTATGATATGCTATCCTCTTTTTTCTCCTTATGATATGTGCATAGATAATTGAGTTGAGTATGTAGCATTTCTTTATTATGTGTTTATATATAGGAGAAAATTAAATTATATAGATCTTGATCTGAAATGTAGGGCAACATTTTATATTAGACCATAATGTGGACAACATTACATCTGTATAGCTGCATTAACAAGATTAGTTCGAAACTATAGATATTGCAAGTTCTTGTTCATTGTCATCTAAATGTATCTGTTGGGTTGTTTGTTAGGTAGCTAGTACCCCTGCCCCTATATAATCATCCATCTAGCTAGCTAGTTCATGTTTGGCTGGAATGTGTGACTGCTTGTTTGTGCTTGGATTTTGGGGGGCTTTGTTTGGTTTCATGTGCCTGTTTGGATTGCTGATGTTGTTTTGATTCTGTGATTTGCAGGCTGCATATTTTGTTGGCTTTGTTCTTCAGCTACAACACTGCAGGGTGCCATAATGGGTGAATGTGGACACCAACCTCATCTTCTCCATACAAAATTAGGGTTGGTCATTGAATCTATGCTGCTCTATTATTTTCACTGGTTAATTCTGTGAGACCAAGCCACATGCTAGATGATTTAAAACAAAAGTCCTAACTCACATGTACATGAACTATGACAATTTTCAGATTTTCATTAACTGCTTTCATCTCAGCTTGACAGCCTCCAAATAAATAATGGTTGTGTTGTAGAAGCTTAAACTTGGACAAGGCCCATACATTTTACTTCCATCAAATAACTATTTTCATTTTTCAATTTCCAACAAATAATCTTCCAATTTATGATTAGATTTTAGATAATTTTTGGCTATTTGGCCCAATTCAGTACCTATCTGATTTTTTATGCTCAAATAATGAATAATAATCCTATGTACGCACAAAAAGAACACTGGGCTGACCAATTGTGAGCCTCCCAGCATTCTGCCTGAACCATGACGTCATTCCTGAATTGACAAATAATGCTGCTTGCAACTATAGAAATGAAAGTTAGAATAATAATATTGGCAGCCTATCTCTAACTTTATTAAAAGTTGTCACTAATTGGATTCATATTGAATTTCAGGGCCATTGTACGAGGTGCTAGGCAGCATACTTGATGGTGTCCACAAGTTAAAGTGCTTCACTGAAGCTTTATTTTGTTTTGAATTTATTGGAGATACTATGACTTTGTTGTTAGTGAAATTTCAGCATTGAGCTTTAGGTGTTAGTGAGCTAAGAGTCAAAAATGGTGGTTGTATGAATTTTTTGGTCGTAGGACAGAGGTAGAGATGTAGTACCTATATGATGTTCACTTTGACCTTACTTATTGTAGTAGCACCCATATGAATGGATCAATGTTATTGTTTTATGCTCATTTAATGAATCCCCACGTTTGTATGATTAATGTGTATTGTAATGAATGTCTGTTTGTTGATAATAGATAATTTGGGGTGTAATGCAGATTAGCAACATATATATTGTCTCTATGTCAACAGTTCACGTTGGACTGTTGGTTGCTAAAAGTATTTATAGCCTCAGATCATTTGTCGCTATATATAGACCCTAAGGTGTTAGACTGTCGGTCGCTAAAAACATGTCGGTCACCGAGGCTATACCGACGCCACTTTCAGCGACTCCAATTAAGTGTCGGCATAGATCTATATCGACCGATGGAAGGTCGCTATATTGACCTATACTGACCGATGGTACATCGCTATTCTGGGGCTGTGGTGTAGTGAATGCAAAAATTCCCTGTGCTTTAGTAGTAAACCGACATGATAATAAATTATCCTATCGGTTACACACACTACTCACACGTCAATTGTAATTATCCTGTATTGGTTATTTAGTAATTATCCTTTGTTGGTTATTTAGTTTTCCTGTGTGTTTTCAAGAAACCGCCAAAAATTATAATAATCCTATCAGTTATTTATATTCTTGTGTGTTTTCCGAGAACCCTTAGGGAATTTTGGGCTTCTGGTAGTTTGTGTCCGCTCCATAAACACTGTGATTTCTCCACAACAGGAAGTTTGGTTATGTGAACGGGTGAAGCAGCCATCTTAAACATTTAACCTCTTATTTCATTGGATGCAGACACAGCCCTTAACGAGAGCGTATGCATCATATCTACTTAGTGACTACACCTTTGACTGCATATCATTCCACTGATACTCCACCAATTCTTGATGTGAAACTTATAATGGAGATACCTCATCTCTAATATGGAGGGTCAAGTTGAGTAAAATCAAGAATGTAACATTTATTTATTCATTATTGCTAGAAGATATCAAATCATACTGGCAAGATAGTTCAACATTAAGGTATGCCACTGCAAGCATATATGTTTATCTCTATATATTATGGATACATAGATGAATATTAAGATGTGCCACTGCTTGTGTCCATATATATCTCTATTGTAGATAGATATATCAACCTTATGATATGATGTGCCACTACATGTATATGATATAAACCGGACAGAACAAGGCAATATGCATATCAAAACACAAGTTAACAAATATACCACAAATACTGATCTTCCCCACTTGCCACTTATACGCAGCAAGACAATGAGGACTGAGTGCACTGCTCTTTGCATTGTCCTGGTGATTATGTCTTCAACCCTCTCATCCTGCTATCCTAGTAAGTATATAACTTCTTTTGTACCTACAATGATTCCACTGAAGCATGATTATGTCTTCAACCCTCTCATCCTGCTACCCTGGATGCATGCAGCTCTTGTACTTAATTTCCATTTACATCGATGCACTGAAGCGCGTTGCCAAACGAAGTGCTTGGACTATGCCAATAAGTATCATCTAGGGGTAAAGAACTCCCAATGTTACAAGGCGAATCTTTGCCACTGTGAATGTTCTGCAAAGAACCATCTGCCGCATACCACCGAAATCATGGGATTAGCTGATGCAGAGGATGATAATGGATGATGTTTTGTTTGAATATAATATACTGAATTAAAATTGTCACCAACAATGGATATTGAGGTTACAGGGAGGCAAACAATGCCATTATGCTAGCCCTTGCATGTACTTTATCCGGCTTGTTTCAATACAATTATAATAAAATGATTGTGCATCTTTCCCTATACTTTTGTTCCACTCAATGTATTGGATCCATTGTTTTGGTTACAACCAAGAGGCTGTTTCGATGGTCAGTTTTAGAACCAAAAAGCCTTGTAAAATACTGGTAAGGAACATCTTACATCTGCCTTAAACCAAGAGACCTCGACCTTGCGCGTAGCCTCCTCTACCACTCCACCTATCACTCACTTGTGTCAATATTAGAGTTTAGTTCCCCACGTATTATCCTAAACCGAGCATATATTGATTATTTGAGGCCCTAAACGGATTCCAATGGAAAAGTTGTCAACTACAAAGTTTCACAACTTTTCAGGATCTACAACTTTTGTATTGGTAGTTTCTCCATTCGAGGTCATTTATAAAATTTGATTTTCAAATTTGAGAAATTCCAACGTAGTTTTCGACAACAAGATGATTTCAAATGAAAAACTTATCAACTATAAAGTTTCATAACTTTTCAAGATCTACAACTTTCATTTTGACGGTTTTTTCAAACGAGGAAATTTGAAAAGCTCAAAAAATTCAATTTCAAATTATTTCTACAGGCGGTTTTCTTAAGAAACCGCCTGTAGAAATATGATTTTGACTGGCGGTTTCTTAGGAGAACCGCCTGTAGAAATATATGATTTCTACAGGCGATTTTGTTAGGAAAACCACGTGTGAAAATTGATTTTCACAGGCTGTTTTTTAGTTGGGCATATCGATTTCTTTCCATAGGCGTTGTTTAATTGCAACCGCCTATAAAAATTATATTCCACCACCAGCATAGTGCTTCTTTGTACTAGTGTAATTTACCAAACTGACATCAATTTCGCATTACTGTATTGGTGATCATCAACTTTTCCAGTACATATTTCAGTCCACTAGCTACCAGAAGGCTGAAGCACCTCTCTCTATCACGGGAAGAAATTGATACAAGCCGTTTGCAGTAAAAAAGATTGCTATGTTGCAAAACAGGCCCTTGCATGGCTCTCTGTCATGGCCTGACTGCCTTGGCTCTTACACACCTCTCTAAATAATTACATCATAAAATAATTGATAACTTTTTCATACAAACTCGGATGAAGAAACACTTTATATCAAAATTGTAGCCCTTGATGTGATCTACATCATTGTATTTAAAAGTTTTCGAATCAAATTGTTTAGGGTTATTGTAAGTTGCAGATTTTTAACTCTAAAATTCAAAATTACCAAACAATCTTGGATGTTGACATGATCTATATGAAAGTTATAGCTCTCGGTAGAATCCACAACTTTGTAGTGGAAAATTTTTGTATCTGAAGTTGATTAGGGTCCCAAATATGTGTTGTAAAGTTATAGACTTTGAAACTAAAATTTAATAATTCTAAAAAACCTTGAATGTTCACATAATTAATACCAAAGATGTGGTGGCAGACCTTCGTTGTAACAAATTTTTTATTTAAAGTCGTTCAGTGTACCAAATATGTTTTTAAATTCACATAGTTTGACATTCAATTTTTTTGAATGTTCCAAACAATCTTGGATGGAGATACATCCTATATCAAAGTTGTACTAATTAAGAAGATTCAAAACTCTACTGTTTAAATTTTTTTTCATTTGAGTTTATTTAGCAAAAAAAATGATTAACACAAAATTATGAAATATTGATATAAAACAAACACATATTATTATATAGACATCGTTGAGTGTGCGGTGCATCGGTAGAGATGATGTACTGCTGAACGTTGGGTCGTGGTAACGGAGTCAGACATTTTAAGCTACCCACCAGCGTTAATTGATTAGCGGGGGCAGAATGGCATCCACCTCCAAAAAGGCATGATTAATGGAGGCATTATGTTGGATGTGGATGATTAATAAAAAAACGACTGCCACCGAAAATGATTTTAGTAGTAGTGAATGGGTGCAGAGGCCATCTCAAAACCTCATATTTCATTGGATCCATGCACAGTCCTTAAGCGCGAATGTATGCATCATATATACTTAGTGACTACACTTTTCACTGAATATCCTTCCACCAACAGTTCCATTATACACACCAAATATTCTTATTGGTAGAAGATATCAAATCATACAGGCAAGATAGTACAACATTAATATATGAGGATACATATATATTTGTTGTTGATACCTATATCTATATTCTGGATACATATGTCAACATCAAGGTGTGCTACTGCTACAAGTATACATATTTATCTCTATTGTGGATACATATATCAATATTAAGATGTGTCACCACAGCTTGCATCCATATATATATCTCTATTGTGGATACATATATCAATATTAAGATGTGTCACCACAGATTGCATCCATATATATCTCTATTGTGGATACAAACTATATATTAAGATGCAGCGCTAGCACTGCGTGTGTACATATATCCCTATTGTAGATAGATATATCAACGTTAAGATGTGCCACTACATGTATATAAACCGGACTGAACTTGTGTACAAGAACACAAGTTCAACAAATATACAACCAATATTGATCTCCCCGCTCGTACTCAGCAGGACAATGCGGACCCATTGCGCTGCTCTTTGCATTGTCCTGGTGATTATGTTTTCAACCCTCTCATCCTGCTATATTATCCAGCTACCTGCATGCACTCCGGCGCTTTGCCATACAAAATGCTTGGAGTATGCCAATAAGCGTGGTGTAGCAGTAAAGAACTTCTACTGTGCGACGGCTAATGCTTGCGCATGCTCATTAGGTCCCAAAAAGCGGCTGCCCCTTACAACCAAAGTCAATGCATTAGCTGATGCAGAGGACGATAATGGATCTTTTGTTTGAATATAATATATAGAATTGCAATTGATACCAACGATGGACAACGTGGTTACATAGGTGGCAGACAATACTATATATTGCTAGCTCTTGCATGTAACTATCCATGACCTGTTTCCATCCAGCTCAAAATAAAATAATTGTGCACATTTCCTATACTTTTGTTCTCCCCAATGCATTGGGTCCACCGTTTTAGTTACAACTAAATTATTTCAGGCCGTGCTGAGTTTTGTACTAAATTATTTCAGACCTGGTTTTTTTCAACGTGGTTACATAGGCGAACTGGACTTTTCTTTCTTCTAGTAGAAACTCCCCTCTATCTACCTGGACTATCTTGAACTTTAAAACCAAACATCTTACCCCTGAACCCTCAAAAGTTTTCAAAGTACGTCCCTTGTTTGGATTGAATGTGGTTTTATCCACTAGTATAGAAATGTTTTTTAGGAACCGACTCCCTTTTCTATCAGAGGCAGTTAAACAAGCAAACCGCCTCTAGCATTGCCCGAGAGCACTAGCTCTGTGACCACAGCTGAAGATGCATTTTCAGTGGTAGTTCTATTAAGAAATCCGTCTCTAAAAATGTGACCATTTTTAGGGACGGTTTCATTAAGAGAACCACCTCTAAAAATATTATTTTCAAGGATGGATACTTATTTCAATCGTCTCTAAAAATGAGTAATTTTTAGAGGTAGTTGACTAAGTTAACCATCCTTAAAAATAATTGCAGAACAAATAAAGTCATATCTTTTTTAAATAAAGTCACACGAAGACAAAAATTATATCAAAATTATAGAGCTCAACGAGATCTAAAACTTTGTAGTTGAATTTTTTTTTAGTTTGAGATCATTTAGGGTTCCAAATATATAAATTAAGTCTCAATTTTTGAATTTATAAATTATAAATTTTTCAAATGACCTTTGATGGTGAAATGTTTTGTATCAAAGTTGTAGTGCTCGACAAGATCTAAAACTTTGTAGTTGACAGTTTTGTCATTTAAGATTGTTTATGAGTTAAAATTTTGATTATAAGATTCATACATATTTGTACAAATAGACAACATCGTATAACTAGACATAAGCGAATGTGTGGTGATGTATAGGGAGCTATTGCGAGGGAGAAATGCAGCGATTGGACGATTCCTACCCTAGCGTCACTGCCGCCGTAGCCCCCATCATCTACCACCACTGGTCCCCCGCCCTTACCCTCAGTATCTTGCCGGAGGATGAAGGGAGTCGGGACCCATTATTTTTAATAAGTTTTCTCTAGTAAATTGAGTTTAGGGTTAGTGTCTCTCCATGTCAAATTTCTTAGTAGAGTTTTATCTTCTCCTTCTCCTATCCGGCGACGGTAAAGGGAGTGGTGGAATCGTCTTCTTTATGGTGGCTCCATTGAAGATGAGGGCGACAACTTCGTCATCAGCATCTTCATTAGCACGACGACATGGAGACTTTTGTTTCCGCACAGCGGCATCAAGGCAGAGATGATATCAGCGCCATAGAATAATTTTATCTAGTCTCTTCTCTGTTTTGTTGTGGTTAGATCTGACCATGATGAAGGACTAGGGAGAATAATTTTTCAGATTAGTCTTCCTCACTCTTCGGTGGCGGAGAGAAGAAGGACGACACCACAAAGAAGAAATTCCTCAATTTCGCCAACAAGAATGTTGGCCATTGTTCAGTCGGCATTTGTTCAGTCATCCATAGTGCAAAACATCTAACTGGTTAGGTTTTAAATTGTGCTTTTCACAGCGTGGGTACTATTTTGTATCTTGGCATTAGCACTTATTCAAAATGCATTCTAAATGTTTCTTTTCGAAAAATGAAAAATATTTTTAGAAACGGTTGGCTAATGTCAAATGGCTCTAAAAATCACTTTTTTTTACAGTCGGTGACATTGTAGCAGTTGGACAAACCACCTTAAAAATTCATTTTAACCGTCCGTAAAGATGTTTTTTGTAGTAGTGATCTATCTTTAGTTAAAAGAAATATGTAAATAATTGATAACTTTAAAACCATAGAAAATGTCTCAAATTATTTACCTTTTTAAATATATGTAAATAAATAAAATGGGAAAATATCTATAAAATATTTAGGTGGTAATAAAAACATCTTTATAAACATCAAAAATAGGTTTAGCTCTACAAAAATTGAAAAATATCTCAAAAACCTATTGTATAGTTACCCATATTGTGAAGCAACCTTACCAAAACATCTTTACACTCTAACTTTTTTACACGCAATAGACTATACCTATGTTGTTTAGGTGTTTCAAAATTTTGGGTCTGATTTGCTATTACTATATTTTGGGACTGATTTATTGAAAGTAATTCTAACTTAGTTGTGGGTACATCTAGTAAATTGAAAATGTTTCATAAACATATATTTAGATTCATACATTTCATTTTCCCATATCCTATATTTAAAGATAACTAAATATTAAGTAATCTCAAGCCTTCAATAAACACCCTTGGTCCTTTAAAAAAACATTTAAAAGTCCTGCGCCGCACCCCTTAAGGCCTAGCATTATCCCATAATGCTTAGGCAATTTAAGCCGTTGTTCTATGGTGACGATCGATATTCGATCGATCAAAATTAGCTCATATATAACAACAAAACTTTTTAGACCCTAGCAAGTTAGGGTACACAAGCGTTGAAACCCAACATGAGCCCCCTGTCACGGTTTAGGCACATCAATGCTGCTTTCAAAGCACTCCTATCCAAACAAAGATCTCAAGGTATATCCCAACCTTTCTAATCTGTTTTTATTGCCCCCCACCAAGCCAACCGCCACCCCATCGGTCCACTATGGGGCACCCCTTTGACTTCTCACCCAACGCACCACGCAAATGCATTGAGCATACAGTCTAAGGCGGCCCTGCCTATAGAGGGCTCATAGTCCACAAGAGAGCTAGGGGCAAAGAGAGATGGATCCTAGTGACCTTGACCAGGATGGTGCTAGGCCTCTTGACCATCTGCTCTTGTGTTTTAGTCGTCGGCTTTGAAGCCAACCTAGGTTCTTCGCTATGTGGGGTGCCATCTTGCCCTCTGACAATTGGTGAAGTGGTCGGGGAGCAACATGATTGGTGGTTGATAATTTATGAGATGTCTCCCATCGAGGCATAGCCAAACACACCATGACATAGCAAGGGACAACTTGGTCCCACTCAAACTACCGATTGATGCTCGACTGACGAGGTTATAGTGGATAGTCTGACCACGCATGGGGCGAAAAACTGGCCCATAAACGTGGTTCTTTTTTTTCAAAACTGTAAACGTGGTTCTTGACCACTCGGGGTCTTAAGACAAACAAAAGGCAGAGAAAGGACTACCTCAACAGCCTCAACTGGGTCAAGACAAAGCCCTCGGCATTCTCTCACATGTTCCAATCATCAACACCCCACTAAAGGCCAACAAGGGGCCTCTCAAGCAAACAAACTACCACATGACTGGTCGTAGTCTGACCTCATTTCTGAACGTGGTGGGCGCTCGCCAGCTTGCTTGACTCCGCTCCCACGAATGAAGTTCGGGTTGGGCAAAACAAGTGCAATGCCAAGCCTCGACCAAAAGGCTTGGGCAGCGAGCCAGCGACCCGGCCATAGGAAAACCTACCACACTCTAAGGGAAATTCATCTTTATTCATGTTAAACGATTATGAAATTGGCAGGGCCAATGCACTTACAAGATACAGAAAACTGACACCACCGCCAGCCAGGGGTGCCTACTACAAGTGTGGGAAGGACAAGGTGGAAAAGACACCTCACAAGCCTTCTTGTAGCACCATGACCCGCCTTGGGGCACGAAATGCACGGAAGCAAAGAAAGGTAGAACAACATGACTCAAGTGAGCCCCACTATCATGTCCTCTATGACGAGGACGACGATATGCCAGGAAAGCACAAAGCCACCTCCAAACCTCACTCGGCTTGTGGCAGTCATTGTATGGTCTCCCAATGTGACCATGATGTACTACCAGGCTGATAGACTTTTGGAGCAAGCAAGCACCAACCTCCGACCACACATCTACCTGACACGCCCAAACTGCTAGAGTTCAGGCAGTGATGAGGCCATACGGCTCAGAAAAAGGGCATGATTCCATCTCGCACCCTGCTTAGCATTCTTCTAGCACCAGATGCTAGAAGTCATGTCATCGACGTCAGGCGAACGTAATCAGCACCTATATTTAGGCCTTGTTTAGTTCATCCCAAAAAATCAAAAACTTTTCAAGATTCTCTATCACATTGAATCTTACGGCACATGCATGGATTATTAAATATAGATAAAAACAAAAAATAATTACATAGTTTATCTGTAAATCACCAGACGAATCTTTTAAGCCTAGTTACTCTATTACTGGACAATGTTTGTCAAATAAAAATGAAAATGCTACAGTGTGAAAATGCAAAAACAAAATTGGATCTAAACAAGGCCTTAGGATCCTAGATGCACAAGTATGGCTAAAAATTTTGGCTAAGGATTGCATGAAGCACATGGGGAAAGCCCCAATTTATCGGATCGTGCATGACTGTACGGCACGTCAGCCTCGCTCCGTGTTGTGCCAGACGGGATGGCAAGGAGCATGGCCTATATGTGGCTTAAGCCTTGAGATTCCCTAAATGGCTCAGAGCTCATAGAATGGCAAGCAGCCTCAACAAAGACCGCACAACACAGACTGAGTCGCTGTCACACCCATATTTTAAGAACAAAATAGGATGCATAAAAGACTCATATGTGCCCCAGGAATTAGTCGCACACATAAGTAGACAAATCTCAAAAGTACCATTGCAGTGTTTATTACATAGCGGAACATAGTAAATCACATAGTCTCATACAAAGATGATAATAATATTAAATAACGCTCTCGACGGAAGCTCCACACAGGGACACTGTTGACTGGTTGACTCCAAACCTAGTACTCATAACGGTAGTCCTCATTCCAAGCATCATCATTATCATAACCTGGGGTGTTGGGAAAATGCAAGAGTGAGCACATATCGTACTCAACAAGTATAACCAGGGGTTCATGAGGCTCAAATAGCTGACACTGGTTTGACTGCATTTAGCTTTTAATGGTGGATAGCATGTTCATAATTAAATAG
>Ga0182004_10002555_pt1 | contig 14223 bp, 8 predicted proteins | sample Sormic07211540_1_FD_120479 | JGI IMG/M metagenome (GOLD analysis project Ga0182004, IMG submission 120479) | Endophyte microbial communities from Sorghum bicolor roots, Mead, Nebraska, USA - 072115-40_1 MetaG | ecosystem: Host-associated > Plants > Roots > Unclassified | place: USA: Nebraska...
AGACCAAGTGAGCTACTAACCACTATTGTATGCGAGTGAAGCCCTCGTGGAAGCCTAGCTTGGGAAGTAGTGTCTTCCTCATCACAATATCAAGGATCCGTGCGTGGCTAGTGAGAAAGACAATGCATGGCTGGAACCCTCAGTAAAAGGAGGTCAGTAGCAGGGAGCAACAAACTCAACTGAAGGAAGCGAGCCACCATGGGGGTGACAAGGAGGCTCGATCCTAGAGTAGCACAACTCATGAATCCTTGTCTCAGACTCCTGAAGTCCCAAAGTCTCTCTGGCACGCTGAGCAGAAACTCTGCAGTCTGACCCTGCAAGTGCATAGTGGATAAAACTATGATCGGGGGAGATCCACACTGTAGCATAGAACTCTCTGACCCACTCCTCGACATAGGTGCCTGGAAGTGCAAGTAAGCAAACAAGTCCTAGAATATAGGTCAAGAAAGGTTGAATATCCTGCCCTACAATGTTGGCCAAGTACTCAAGGTCAACTATCCTCTACTCTCTGATCTGAGCCTCATTGTTCACATATGCCATATACATGTCCTCCTGAACAAGTGTGTAGAACCTGGGTGCTGCTCTCACATCACGTGTAGCTAGAAACCAAGTCGAAAAGGCGGCGAACCTCAGCTCTTGAACCTGACGAGTAGAAGCTCGAGTGTAGGCTAGGTGACAAACAGGTGGAGGTGAGGAGCTGGGTGGCGGTCATGACTAGCGCTGCGTGGTAGACCTATGAGTGGCCTGAGTACGAACATGAGTCGATTGCCTGAGTGGCTACTCCTCTGGCTACTCCTTTGGCTGCTCTAGATGTGGTGGCTCCTGAGTCTTAGTGCCAGACTCTCCCTCTAAAAGATGGACCTAAAGTCCTCCAACTATAACTATGCCTGGAGGAGAACTAGTCCACTATTGCTCAAACTCAAGAACACTACGACGCTGTGCTGGTGAAAGCTGAGACCCAATCCTGAGAGCACCTCTGCGACCACCTACCTCAGCTGCGTCTGCAACTGCTCTAGCCGTCTCAGTGTCTCTATCAACAATCTTCCTCTTCTTGGTGATCACTTTCTTTCCCTTCTCAGCTGCTGTGAGATGACGAGGTCTGTCGTCACCATCGCCACCTCCTGAAGCACCTGCTAGGGCACCTCCAACATTCTTGCAACGTGCCATTGCAAGAACTCAAGATAAGACTGCCAACTGCTCACAGACAGATGATGAACTAACACTCTTGAGGCTTTGCCTCAATCCGTACTCGTAGGCTTGGCTCCAAGTTCAACTGCCACTAACAACCAGTCCCAAAATGACTCACCCACTGCAATAGATGGAATAGATGAGATATATAAGCAATTATTACATCTAGAGAAGCGAAACCCTAATGGAAGCAAGCATAGGATAGTTGATCGAGAGTGAATTGGCTTACTACCTTAGGTGAGAGGCGATGCCTATGAAAAGATAAGAACCAATCTCCACAGGGCACAAGGAATCACTCACCAAGTCACTGCAAACAAGAATCAAACGAAAATGGCGTAAAAATGACGTTTCGAATGGTTCGGGAATTCTATCGAACACTTGGGCATGTAGTGGAAACAAGAACTTACCACGAAACCCTAATGCACCGAGAAGAGTGATGGCTGGCTGCACACGCACGAGGGGTGAGGATCTGCGTCGGTGAGGTGAGCAAAGAAGCGCAAGGAGAAGACTCACCGGCGGCGGGGGCGGTGAGCAGCGAGCGATGGCAGGCGGTGCAAAGCGGTGAGATGCGAGAGGAAGAAGAAGCGCTACCCCGATGACCGGTTAGATTGACATTTATATCTGCCTCTCGCAGACACACCGGACATGGTTAAGTGAGCTCCGGTGCACACCAGACCCATACGCAGAGAGGTTGTTTTTTGCGCAGGGTCATCGGACGCTCTCTACGTTCGATGCCGCGGGTGTTTCTACAGAAGTTCACTGGACGCTCATCACCGGACTCGCTCACGTTACTATGCGCGGGTCCGATGTGTACACCTTAGCAGGTAACACTCACCGAACGCATAAGGCGCGTCCGGTGCAGTGTCCGATGCTGCTCCGATGCACCACCAGCTTCAGATTTTCAATGAGACATTGCGGCGCCTTCACTCAACCAAGTTCCAACACAAAGAAGAGCCAAATAAACACCAATTGGAACTAGTATGAGTGACCTCTCTCAAACCCTTGAATTTTCACAAATAATTTGCCATAGGCTATGTAGATTTTATGAAAATAAGCGAGAGAAAAGATCGAGGAGACATCATGTGGCCATCGGCTAGGATGAAAGGTCCTAATATGGCTAGAGGGGGGTGAATAGCCTATTAAAAAATTCTACAAACTCACTAGATCAAGAGGTTAGTAAATAACAAAACGAAGTTTTTTGCTCTAGCTCTAATGGGGTGTTTGCAAGGCACCTATCCAACAATTCTAGTTGATATGATCACTAGGCACACAAGAGCTATGTCACTACAAGCTACACTAGTTAACTATGCTACACAAGGCAAGACTAGCAACTAAACTAGTTACACTACTTTACGGTAAGTAAATGGAGAGGAAGAGATATTTATACTGCTGTGTAGGGGATGAACCAATCACCAATATATGAATAATCAAGCACCGGGAGAATGCCAATCAAACACAATTAAGACACTAATTTTTCTCCCAAGGTTCACGTGCTTGCTGGCATGCTATGTCCCAGTTGTGTCGACTAACACTTGGTGGTTTGGCGGCTAAGACGTGTAGCACGAACCTCGTCCTCACTAGGACACTCCAAGAACCTACCCACAAGTGAGGTAGCTCAATGACACGAGCAATCCACTAAAGTTACCTTTCGGCTCTCCGCCGGGGAAGCTACAAAACCCCTCACAATCACCGGGAGATGGCCACAAACAATCACCAACTCGTGCCAATGCTCCTCTGCTGCTCCAAGCCGTCTAGGTGGCGGCAACCACCAAGAGTAACAAGAAAAGCCATATCGTTCCCCAAGTGCTACTAGATGCAATCACTCAAGCAAATGCACTTAGAATCACTCTAAATCTCATAGAGATGGTTAATCTATGAAGCAGATGAGTGGGAGGTGTTTGCTTAGGCTCACAAGGATGTCTAGTAGTCAAGAGTGCCAAGAGAGTGAGCCCCAAGCCGGCCAACAACTATTTATAAGCCCCAAACAAATAGAGCCGTTGGCTCTTTCACTGGGCAAAAGTCGGGGCCACCAGACTCACTGCAGGTGAGCCACCGGACGCTCAAACCCTGCGTCTGGTGCTTAGAAGATAGCCACATGTCCCCAACTTGAATCACACACGTCGAACTCTAATGGTCATATTCAAACTACTCGACTCGGTCAAGTAGGCACCGGACGCATCCGATACACACCAGACACGTACGTAGAGAGGTTGTCAAACGCGTAGGGTCACCGGACGCAACCACTAAACTCTCTCTTGAGCGTCCGGTGCTCTCAGCCAGAAACACTCGCAACTTCCTTGCTGACGTCAACCTTCATCAGACGCACGAACAGTGTCTAGCTCGCGTTCGGTGCTGAGCGTCTAATGCTCGCTGCTAACTTCACCAGAGACTGATAGCACAACGGACGCGTAGGCTCAGCATCCGATGCCTGCGGTTAGAGCATCCGGTGAGTGTTTTTCAGTGTGAAACACTCTAGCGACTTCTCCAAACTTTCCACCGGTGCAATAGAAAAGATGCATTTCGTTTTCTCAAAAGCGCATGGATATCGGTGAGCACTTCACCCGAGAGATAAGTCCAAAGTATCGTATTTATTTTTTACCACTGGGAGAAAGCATGCAAAAGACTAACCTTTTATCCCACCTACTACCCATGCGTTGCAAGACAAGATAGTGAGATATAAGCGATATAGAGAGAACTCTTTCTTCAGTCTTCGTCTAACCTATGGTAAGTGTGTATGTATCGTTCTAAGGGGAGTAACTAGAGAAAAGAGACACCTTAGAGAGTGCTTAACCCTAGTACCATATACGCTACCTTACCTCCTGACGAGACATGGATTACTGAGACCCAAGAGAATTGTCACTTCCCCCAAAAGGCTACCACAAATCCTGCCAAGCAGGGAGTATCTACGAGTATTCTTAACCAAAGCACCACGCTTACGCTATGAATAATTACTCTATTCCCTACATGAAGCGAATAAAGTAAACTCATAAACCAAAGAACAATAAGAACAATAACTTACTAGTATCAGAAGTTGAATTGTCGAACGATTCTAGAACCAAGCCTAGGGTTAGGAGACTTGACCCCAAAGATACGAAGAAGAAGGCACCGACAGGCCGGGCTTCCTCAACTCCTATCTTCACCCTATACTCTCTCTCAATCTCTCTTGTTGCTATCAACCTAAAGAGATAGATCCATTTAAGGGACCCCTCTCTGTCTAACTCTCTCTAGAAAATATGAATTAGGGTTTCAGAGTTACATCTCAGGGGGGTAGGGTCTTTATTTATATCCCTCTAGGAATCACCACAGCCCTTGGATCAAACCGACTTAAACGTGCACTTAAGATTAATCCTCAAAGTCGGTGGAGGCAGAATCCGTGAGGTTCGCTCTGATTGGTGGAGAGCCCCGAGCGATCGCCCCTATCAGGGTGACGTGCCCACCCCTACCCTATGACAGATGGGTCCCACCTTTTATGTGGTGGCTCCTGGAGTCTTCTAGAGTGTTCCTGAGTTAACGTTCCGGTCTTATCTCTATGTAAATCTGACATGTGGACCTTCTTTTGTTATTATTCCGGTAACCCCCTATAGAAATAGACAATCACCAAAACTCGTGGAATCCTATTAGTGATAACCCTATTTCTACTGAGTGCTTGCAAATAGGTCCTTTTTCATGTTAAGTTGATGGTTAAAATTAGGAGTTATCTACCGTCAACACTTGGGCATGGTGGAGAAGTATATATACGCCCCCATCAAGTCCAAGAGCCGAGCACACAAAATCAACAGATTTTGTGTGCACTGGACGCTCTTGATGTTGCACCGGATGCTCACTCAATGAGTCTGGTGCCTCATCAATGGCTACCTATGATTTGAAAACTCTGCTCACACCAGACACGTAGAGGCGTCCGATGCCCCCTACACTAGACGTGTCTGGTGAGGGAACTCTTTTGACATGCTATCTAGGTAAGAGAACAGACGTACCCGGAAGCGTCTGGTGCCACGTCTAGTGCCAGACCCTAGACACGTGGCACGCTAGCTCATCATCTGCACACACCGGACGCACAAACAGTCCCACTGTCACGTCTGGTGCCAGCATCCAGTGTCTAAATATGACCAACACTTCGTCAAATCACAAACTTTCCAAAACAAAGTTTGATCCTCTTGATCTAAGGACTATCTCTAAGCTACCTAGTACTATATTTAACAAGTGTGCACCACGCCTAAACCTAAAGCCTTGCCTAGGTCAAGCAATCCATTTGTTGCCCCCCTTAATAGTACAGTCAAAGGAAAAAACAAAGTCCTAAACTACACTAAGCACCCTTCAACTCTAAATGGTACTTAGACCTAGTCTATTCTTGACGATGTCCACCATCCTTTGAAAACTGAAATGATTTCCACCATCAAGTGGGCACGAACTCAATAGTCCATCGATCACCATGACCTATCTTAATTGATTGCCGCTGCAAAATACACATTAGTCATAGTAATCAACATTGTCATTAATCACTGAAACTCACTAGGGGCCTAGATACTTTCAGTCTCCCTGGCACAAATGCACTTTGGTTTGGCATAATTATATCAGGAAGCACTTGTCATAGCCTATCCAAGAGAACTTTGGACACCACTTTGTAAATCACATTACACAAACTTATGGGTCTCATATCAGTCACCTTTTTAGGGTTGTCCACCTTTGGAATCAAAGAGATGATGGTGTCCTTCCAGCCCTCATGCATGCGGCCTCCCCTCAGCACCTCCACTACCTCCTTAGTGAGCTGATCGCCAACAACATCCCAGTACTTCCGCCGGCATGCCATCGGGTTCGGGCGCCTTTAAATACCCTATGGCATCCAGCGCAACCTTAACTTCCTCCAGTGTGAACTCCCCCAAGAGAAGGTCATTCATCTTCTATATGACACTAGGTGTAACAGCGTCAAGCAGCAGCTGGAACTGCTGCTCACCTGGTGCTACGCTCGCACAAAAAAGCTGCAAAAATAATTAGTAATAAGATCCTTGTTCTCTATACCTCTTCCACCACCCAACCCCCATCTCCTTCTGTAATCTACCTATTCTATTCCTCCTTCTTTGGCTTGAGCACGCATTATGGAAAAAAGTTGTGTTTCGGTCGCCAAAATGGAGCCAATTTGCATGTGCTCGTTGCCACCAGTAAACATCTATTTGCTCTTCCAATCTATCCACCTTGAAGCTCCAAACAACCTCTTTGTTCACCGATTCATCACTGATAGGCTCCCGCCTCCACTTTTCTAACTTGTTCTTAGCCTTTTTTTAATCTCTTCTCCAGATCTCCTAACACATTAATACTCCATTCTTTGATACTAGCCGTCACAACCCTAATATTCTCCTTCAGACAAACCACATTAGAACCACTCATCCCCCAAGCATCCTCAATCACCTTTCTACACCCCTCTTCTTGGATCCAACTTGCTTCAAACTTGAACCCACAATTCCTATTAAAACTCCTTGGATAAGATTCAGACACCACTACCACTGGTCTATGATCCGAGTGATAGGTGTCACGTTCATGTGCAGTGAGAGAGCCAATTGCTCTATTTGTTTAGGGCATCTATAACTATGTGTTGGCCAGCTTGGGCTCATTCTCTTGGCCATTTTCATTAATATAGAAATCTTGTGAGCCTAGCCAACACTTCCACTCAATTGCATCATCGATCCTTCAACTTTGTGAGATTGAGAGAGCATCCAAGTGCTTTGCTTTATTTGCATCTAGAGGCACTTGGTGATCATGTTTCGCTGCGGGATTCACTTGTTACTCTTGGAGTTTATCGACTCCTAGATGGCTTGCTGCGGTGAGGATCATCGAGCGGAGGTTGGTGATTGTCTCTGGCTTCGATCGTGATGATTGTGAGGGGTTCTTGAGCCTTCCCCGTGGGAGTTCACAAAAGGCATTTCTAGTGGGTTGCTTGTGGCTTGTGTGACCGTCATCTTGTGTTGCTTGTGTTGCGAGCTAGTGAGGGTTGGTGTGTGAGGCCATTAAGACCATAAACCTCCAAGTGAGTGACTTACCACAACGAGGACTAGCTTGCTGGCAAGCAAGTGAACCTCGGTAAAAATCATTGTGTCAACATTTAATTCTGAGGTGATAGATCTTCATTGGTATTCCCTATTGTGATTAATTGACTCATCCCTCTTTGTGGTGGTATATCTTTCATAACCCATCTTTGTATTACTTTAGTAGCTAGTTTGTGTAGCTCTCTTGCTTAGCTTAGCTTATCATCTAGGGGTTAGTAGTGACTTAGTCTTGGTGTGCTTCTGTAAAGACTATAGAAACTAGATTGGATCGGAGGCTTGCATCACCTTTGTAGAGCTAGTAGTGCCAAATTCACTTCGCCATCTTTTATACTAATCAAGTGCTTTAGTTTTGTTGTAGAAAATTTTATAGGCTATTCACCCCCTGTAGCCATTATGACCTTTCAACACCCCAAATTTGTTCGGGCACTAAAATCCTCTCACTAGACCCATCTGTTGGCCCAACACCTCGGCCCCTATCCTATTTGTTGGCTCTATTGTTTCAACTGCGCTCGCACGAAGTTTCACCTGACTCTGTCTTCCTCGATGCTCCGCCTCTATCTTCCTCCCCGTGGCTGCCCTGCTCCCTCCCCTTCTCAATGGCTCTCCTTCTCTGCCGCGGTCGACGCCACCTCCCTTGCTGTGCCAATATTCTGCAGCTCCTCTAGTTCGCACGCGCGAGTGGCAAATCTTCATCGGCTTCTCCGGTGCTCCTCTCTCTCCGCGCGGATCTCCTCCTTTCTACCCCTTCTCGCCCGAAGCCAGCCACGCCCCGCTCAACTGACCCAAGTCGTGCCATGTGGCTTGGCCGTTGGATCGACTTGGCCGTGTCCTGCTCTGTCGTGCGAGTGCGCTGCTCTGTCATGCCTTCCTTCCCTGTGCGTGGAGAGGATGAGGGAGGAATGGTCTAGCTCAATAACACATGGGTTTCCTCATTCATTGGCAGCTAATATAGATTTGGGAAGCTTTGTTTGAGAGTTGTTGTTGGAGTGAAAGGAATTTGTTGGATCAATCAAAATAGAGATGGGCATCAAATTGAAATTGGGGGCTCCTGCTCGACATGCTCTCAGGAGCTGTTCACATTGCTAGAACTAGAAGTCGGAATTCTTTCGCCTTTTGCCCACTGCAGCCGACCGTACTCATTTGTTCGTCGAAGCACCTGGCTTGTCGATGTGGCCCCACATGGGCAAACGAACCTATATGCTTGGTCCATTCCAGATTGAAATAATCGTGAATCGGTCACATTAAGAAAGTTCTTTATTTGTCATCGGAAAAAACTTGTTCTTCGTTCTCAATTTGGCACCTAAACTTTAAATCTTCCTTAGTAGCTCTTTAAATTTTTGTTTCCAAACTGACACTACCGGCATGCGCCCTACAAGTGTTGTAGCACTATATTTGTGGCAATTTTTTTCTGGGCACTTGAACAACGAGCATGTTAATACTTTTTTTTGCCCCTACAAATGTTCTCTTTATGATTTTTTTTTTTGGACACTTGATGTAGTGCTCCATTTTTCACGTCATTTTTAATATTACAGTGGTTGTTAATATTATTTTTTTTTGTTTTCTTGCATTTTTGGTATGCCGGGAGCACGCCGGGTGGGCATTAGGACGTGCAGGGGCCGCTCGTTCCGGCGAGGAATTCGATTGCCGGAGCTTCATGCTAGTTCCGGTGGTTATGCTACAGGTACGCGAGAAAATTTGCTACAAATCGCGAGCGGACGCAAGGACAGGCGACACGTGGCAAGCACAGCACGAATCAGATATCTAATGGACGGCTTGCGTGGGCGCACCGCCACACCCCGTCTTATTTAATTGGCAACGACCCCACATCCGCCAACTCATCCGCAAACGGTCCCCATCTCCTCCCTCCTCCCCTCTCCTCCCGCAACGGCCTCCGTTTCTTCCGCAACCGCCGCCGACCGGGCCTTTCCCCTCTCCACCGCCTCCACTCCACCGCCCTCGCTGTGGATATGATGCCCCGTATCGTGGCTCGTTTCTCCACCCTTAGCGACCTCGAGGAGGCCACCCTGGGCTTGAGGCCAGGCAACTCCGTCCAATTCAAGTTCGTCGTCGGTTCGTGCACTCTGCGCGAGGCGGCCACAATCTACCGCAGGCTCCAGGCCCTGGTCGGTACGAAGGGTGGCTGGGAAGTCGACAAGGCATCGACGAACATTCTGCAACGGAGCGCTGAGCACTATGAAGAGCTCGACGTGCTTGACCTTTGTTTGGAGCTCATTGAGCTTGACCTCAAGGACGCGGTCCCGATGAAGAAGATGCGGTTCGATGGCGTCAGGGCCACGGCGAATGCGGTCGTCGCCACCGCCGACGCCTCCACTGCGCTGGACTTGCTGGACGACTTCGTTATCGAGTGTCAGCGTCTTGCCAGAGTTGCCCGTGGTCTCGGCTTCGGACGCGAGGACGTCGAGGTGGGCACCCTCACGCAGGAGGACCTCGTCTGGCTCATGGCGGATGGCGCCGGTGCCCTCGTCCTCGCGAGCGACGGCGTCGACGTACTTGCGGATGGCGACAGCGTCGAGATGCTCGCGGACGGAGACAGCGGAGGCGTGCTCGCAGACGTCGACGGCGCCGAGGTGCCTGCGGACGTCCACATCGGCGAGGTGTTCGCGGACGTCAACAGCAGCGCAGGCCTCGTCGACGGCGCCGAGGTACTCACGGGCGGGAAGGTGCTCGCGGGCGTCGTCGACGTCGAGAAGGCGCTAGCGGGCCTCGTCGACGGCGCCGAGGTGCTCACGGGCGGGAAGATGCTCGCGGGCGTCGTCGACAGCGGTGGCATGCTCGCAGACGTCGACGGCGCCGAGGTGCCTGCGGACGTCCACATCGGCGAGGTGCTCGCGGACGTCAACAGCAGCGCGGGCCTCGTCGACGGCGCCGAGGTGCTCACGGGCGGGAAGGTGCTCGCGGGCGTCGTCGACGTCGAGAAGGCGCTCGCAGGCGACGGCATCGAGGTCCTCGAGGTCGGCTACTGCGGCGGGGCGAAGGTGCTCGCGGGGAGCGTCCACGGCGCCGAGGCGCTTGCGGACAGCGTGGACGTCGCGGGCGTCGGCAGGCCACTCCTGCTCGCTGACCGTCCGCTGGTCGAGGACCAGGACGTCAAGGAGGACATCGGCGGCGATTGCGACGGTTCGGGACCGCCGGGAGACTGGATCCAGTTCAAGGAGGAGACGGTGACCGCTCTGCTGCTACTGAAAATCCGCAAGCTCCGTGATGCAGTCGTGGGTGCCAAAGGTGCGGCAGTCCGTGGATGAGTCCCGGAGTTGATCTTGAGCACGAATTGAGGTCTGTTTGCGTCTGATGCCGCATCCGGTTGAGGAATTTTCTCTGTTTCTATTCCGTGAGGTCCGAAATCCGATTGAAGGATTGCTTTCACCTCGAAATTTTTTCTGTGAGGTTTAGGTGGGGGGCAGTTTCTGAAATCTTCTGACATCATTGTTGGCAGTGTGACCATTTTCTGAGATGCTGTGCAATGAATTCTGTTGCATTCTTGTGCAATGAATTCTGTTGCATTCTGTTGAATTCTGGCTAACTTGAGAAATGATCCGTACCACGTTGAATCATTTGAAAATCTGACCAAACTTGTCACCACTTCTGTCGAATTTCATTGCACTGGGGTTTTGGCCTTTTCGGGTCTGCTATCTGCTCACGGCCAGCTGACTCGGATCAGTTGCAGCCAGAGATACATAGACGGTGTTTGGTTCGTTAAACTTTAGTCCCTACCATGTTGAAAACAAAAAGTTTTCGGTCATTGTAGTATTTTTGTTTGTTTATGGTAAATATTATCCAAATATAAACTAATTAGACTCAAAAGATTAATCTCGTGATTTATAGATAAATTATATAATTAGTTTTTATTTTTATTATATTTAATGCTCTATACATGTGACACAACATTCAATATGACGAGCAATTTTAAATAAGGCCTGAGGACACATCGTAGCCGTTGTTTCCTGTAGTGTAGTACGGAGTAGGCCCTTACCCATTTTGCACGCCCGGTGCTAGGTTCACCCTCGCGGATCAACATCAACGGTTTAGTTTCTAAAAATTTTTTTATCACATCAAATCTTTAAAAACATAAAGAAAATATTAAATATACATAATAAATAAATAATTATATATAATTTGCAAGATAAATCTTTTAAATCTAATTAGTTTATAATTACACCTTAATTATCAAATAAAATAAAAATATTATAATAACTAAATCCAAACGAAGCGATCAACAGTGTGCGCCGGAACTAGAACCAAACACACCTCCCGCAAATGCAACCCTCCCCTGTTTCCATACATGAAACATGATCTTGATTTGGGCCTTGTCGAGTTATCTTGCCAAAAAAAATTTAGATTACTGTATTACTTTCGTTTGTATGTGATAATTATTATTCAATTGTAAATTAATTAGTTTAAAAATTGTCTCATAAATTATATATAAACTATATAATTAATTATTTATTTTATTTATATTTAACGATGAAGACCTTGTTAACGCAGCTCTGTCTGACGCTGCTCGAAAGTTGGGCGGCACGCGAGGCTATACCGTACGTTGATGCATGGTGGTACGTTGACCACACTGCCAACGTACGGCTCCGGCTCCGGCTCCGTGTCACCATCACCACGTCCTCGTCCAGCGGCGGCGTGTCTGATGGCTGTGATGCCTGACCAGGGTCAGTCAAGGATGGGTCAGTCAGAACTGGTTAACGACCTCTTCGCCCCACTACCTGCGGGCCCCAGCAGCAGGCGGCCGCGTGACAGCGCCGGCCACCGGATTTCTCCGCAGCATGTTAGTTTCAGGTTATCCTTGAAATCTATTAGCCATTCATAAATATTTTTTTATAATAAATTAACGAATAAAATTTTTAACCATAATTTTTTTACCAAACAAATAACAGGACATACGTTGGTATAGCCGTAGAGGCTCAACAATATTTGCACACGAACCAGAGCGTGCTTTTGTACACGAAAAATATATAGTTTGGGACTTTTGATACGGTTCCACGTAACTTCAATTGAATAAAAATTTTCTGAGTAAATTGCACGGCTGGTCCTTAAAGTATTATGTGGTTTTTATCTAGGTCCCCAAACTATGAAATCGCTCGTCTGACTCCCTAATGTATTTAGGTAATTTCATCTAGGTCTCCAAACTACGAAATCGTACGTCTGACGTATTTAAGTGATCTCATATAGGTCCAAAATACACATAAGAAGGGTCAGAAAGCTAACATGATCATCCACATGGATATGATTTAAGCACATGATCTCTAATTTAAGTCCACAGGTGCAACCGCTGGCTCGTCCCTGCTCACCATCACAGTGCCCACGGCATACGATCTGGTCATGTAGACAGCAATAGCGGCTGGTCACACGAGTGAGCGTAACACCGGATAACCGCAAACCAAGCCCCTCTTCTCCCATATCTACCTTACCCCGCTCGGTAGTGTAACCGGCCACCATTGCTGCCTATATGACTAGGTCGTATGCTGCGGGCGCTGTGATGGTGAGCAGGGACGAGTCAGCGGCCGCACACGTGGGCTTAAATCAGGGGTCATGTACTTAAATCATATCTATGTGGATGACCATGTCAGCTTGTAACCCTCATTATGTATATTTTGGACCTATATGAGATCACTTAAATACATTAGGGAGTCAGACGTGCGATTTCGTAGTTTGGGGACCTAGATGAGATCACTTAAATACATTAGGGAGTCAGACGTGCAATTTCGTAGTTTGGGGACCTAGATGAAAACTTAGGACCGGCCGTGTAATTTACTCAAAATTAAAGAAGGGGCTCCCCTGTTTCTTATCGAAATATGATTTTTTTTCTCTGTTTCTTTTAGAATTACACAGTACAAGGCAGATACTCACAACACATGTACACTTACCTCTATGAATATACGTACGCAAACCCTACCCCTATGAACACCTCCGAAAGATTGAGCCGACAGATCACGAGATTTACGAAATCACCACAGATGCCTCGCTATCGACGGAAACGTCGTCTATCACTGCAAGCATATAGTACCGATAAATCATGAAATAAATCTTGCTCCAGTGATTTCAAAACTGGACACCACTTTGTCCATGTGTCTGTCATCCTCCCTAACCGTGTTAGATTTTGTATAAAATTGCAGAAATGCCTTTTTGATTTTACCTCTATTTGTGTGATTTTACTCCTGATTTAGAAATTAGACATTTATATTTGTCAAATACATTTGGTACAACTTGTACTTATTTCAATTCAGATTTAATTGGCAGCACCTCAAATTGCCCATAGAAGCAGTGCCGGTCCTAGAATATTTAGAGTCTTTTGGCGAATTTATCATGACGATCCCTAAACTGTAAAATTCTATAATAATATAAGCTAACCTTTTCGTAAAGAGAAAGCAAATCCAATCATATATAGACAAATTGCTCTTCATGTTCTTTTCATTTTTTTTTCACGGTACCTGACAAATGTTTTTTAAGGTAACATTCTAAAATTCTAACACCTAAATTACAAGAAAAAAATGACTATATGAGTATAAAGTACTAGACAAAAATTGAACAAGAAAAAAACCTAGTGCCTAGACAATTGGGATATAAACTAATTCAGAATCAGAACCAAGATTCACAAATCAAAGGATAGAAGGAAATAACCAAGATCACATATCGTAGCCCTCGTCGAGCCCTGCTAGCTGGTCGCCGCTATCGTTTGGATTTTAAAAGGCTAGAACTCGGGCGTAGAGGTTTTGGTATTATCCACTGCAGCTGGTGATCATGTGGTGAACTGGTGAACGTATCACTGATGCGTCTCTCCTCGTAGTCTCGCCGTCTTACCAAAAGTCTAGAAGTCTCATGATCGCTATGTGTGGCAACTCGTGTACGAGCATTGGTGGCTCGACTCCTTTTGACTCACGATTTTTTGGTGATAACCATTGCATCATATATATATATATATATATATATATATATATATATATATATATATATATATAATATATATATATAT
>Ga0182004_10002556_pt1 | contig 14222 bp, 8 predicted proteins | sample Sormic07211540_1_FD_120479 | JGI IMG/M metagenome (GOLD analysis project Ga0182004, IMG submission 120479) | Endophyte microbial communities from Sorghum bicolor roots, Mead, Nebraska, USA - 072115-40_1 MetaG | ecosystem: Host-associated > Plants > Roots > Unclassified | place: USA: Nebraska...
TACTGAGCTAAAACCAGAGCCATGTAGCCCTCAAGGTTGTACGAGTTGTCCCAGCTTTTGCCAAGGGATAAGTCCTTATGGAGGGTCAAGATCAATCTAGCAATAGCTAGAGTTCTTTCCACCTTTTATGTCCAAGTTGCTAGAAAGCTTATTTTATTGTTTATTGTGTATCCAAATATTCATGTCACAAGATCATGGATTAATATTCAAGCACCAGCAAGAACTACCCAAATGCATATCCAAATAGGTAACGAGGAATTCAAGATAACAATCATCTATGATTTTGCTAAGGTCATCAAGGTGGACACATGCATATGATCAATATTGTATTAATTGTGTATATGTAACAAAGGTAGTCACAAGTTATACTTGCCCTGATCAAAGCTCTCCTGAGCCCTGCTGGTCTTCTAAGGCTTGATCTTGCTCACCAACGTACGGCTCGCCGTCTATTCCCAAACATCAATCAACAACACGCAATCCGTAGACAATCATGCACAAAGCAAACAAGCTATAATTAGAACATTACACCAACAGTGAGAAATCAAAGATAAAAGTTTATAAAATATTCTACGCAGCGCTACGATCACACAAACGTAAAGTTCACGAAAATCGAAATTAAAACATAGGAGTTTAGATAAATAATTAATTAAATACCACTACAAAATTAAAAAGTTTCAAAATAGTGAATTAATACTTCTAACATGTAGAGCTCGTAAATACGAATCTAACGAAATTTGAATGGACAAAAACGGAGTTAAAACGAATATTTTATGAGCAAAACAAATTCAATGGCAAAACTGTAATTTCTAGAAAGCGTATTTTGAACTTAGCCGGGCTATTTACGTTTTTATAACCGAGAAAGCGTATTTTAGGCATTACGTAATGGACTGCGGGTTACATATTAAAAGAACGCAGGGGTTCTTTAGCAAAATACCCCTCGAAGGGGTATCTTCTAATCTCCGCCCTTGATCTCCAATCCAACGGCTCGGGCGCTTTAGGGGAAGAGACAGGCAGCGGCCGGCCGCCGGAGCCCAGGCCCGGCTCGGTGACGCCATGGCCGGAGCCCTTGAAGCTCACCGGCGGCACTGATCTCACGTTTCCGGTCGCTAGGGAACAAAAGAAAAATGCCAGGCAGACGAGAAGCTTACCCCGAGCTCACCTACGTGCTTGGTTCGGCCACAGAGGGAGCGAGACGCTCGGTTCGCGGTGGGACAAAAAACGCGCGTCGGCGAGATTCAACCACGCGTGGCTAGGGAGGCTAGGGCTCTCGGGGCGCAAAGAAACAGCAAAGGAGGGTCACGGTGGAGTCTTAGAAGCTTTATAGGGTCTCGGGTAAGCGATTTGGCAAGGATATCGCGATTTCCCAGGGATTGGATACGGCGTGGAAGGAAGGAATCCATCTCGGTTACGAACGAGGAAGAAAGAGGGTGCTGCGCTGTGGGGTCGGGCTGTCAGCGGGAAAAAAGGAGCGGGCCCGGCTGTCAGCCAGCAGAAGGAGGAAGAGGTGCGGCGTGCGCGGCCTGTTCGGCTTGGGCCGCAGCTTGGGCCGGCTTGCTGAGCTGCGGTGGGGAAAAGAAAGCCAGGCTGGGCCTCGGCCACTAGCCCATGCCGAGGTCAGGGCTGTGTCTTATTTTATTTTTTTTCTTTTTTGTTTTCTTTTTCAAAACATTGTCCAAAAAGAATTTTGAAAGCAATTAATTTCTAATCAAAAGTCAACAGCCCAAAATTAAATATGCTCCAGCATGAATGCATAATCAAGGTTGCTAATTTTATGATAAATTTTATTTTCCACAAAAATTATTTAAGTGCTAAATTTAAATGCTCAAAAAAATATACTTAATTAAATCAAATTAAATCCTATTAATTGGAAATCAAATTTTAGGTGTTACAAGAAACAAGGAATTTGATTATAGAAGAATATAAAAGACATGTCGGATAAGGAAGATCGACCGACTAAACACATTTTAAAGACTTTGCTCACTCTCCACATACAAAGGATTCGCAACAAACAAACATCACATATAACATATGTACCAGCATGTATGCACAACAATATTGTTATACCCTATGATAAATTTTAATTCGATGAAAAAAATATTTTCCTGTGTTTTCATGAGCACAAAAATACATAATTAAATCATTTTAGCACTATTTCAAAAGGAGCAAATTTTTGGGTGTTACATATACCCACAACTCGGTGTCTCTCAGGATTAGATTCACCAAAGGTCACAACATGCAAAGGTATTAGGCCGAACTCAACCAAAAACTCTAGCCTCATAGATAAGGCTATTCATCTTTATATGTTGTGTTCCCCATCATCAATTTCTGACGTGCAACTAAAACTATCAGTTTCTCCTTCTATACTAGTTAGCTAGTTCTGTACTAGTTTCTTCCATTTCGTGGGTGTGCTTCCATTCAATGATAAGGACAATATGTGGGTGTCTTGTGTGCATGAGAGGAGCTGGGCCAACATATCTTTCTTTCATATCTGAGCTTAGTCTATTAACATTTATATTCATCTATCTTTGGCATTTGCGACACCATAAATCCAACATTTGAACTTTTCTAAAAATTACTATAATACTTCAAGGGCTAGTTTATTTATTTTATTATCTGATTTATACATATAATTAAGGTCATGCTTTTAGCTATACATTTTCCATCTTCTTCTTATTGTGTTCCTCTTCTTGCTAGTCTTCTTCCTCCCCACTTCAAGTAGACTCTTACTATAAATTTCCATGCCAGTGGTGGCCACATATTGGTTATTCAATAGGTCTAGTTTTTGCGATGAACGAAGAGGTCAAATTGGGGAGGTAAGCCAATGAATTAGAACATGATATAGAATAGTTAATTTATTTGTGTGTGTGCTAGAGCCCACAACATACAAAGGCCTCAAGTCTAACTCAACTAAAACACTAGCCTAATATGTGAGGGCTCATCAGACTTATATGTGTGTTTCCCCTTTATTAATTTCGAATAGGCGTTCCCTCTTGTATAAGATAGCTATGTACTAGTTTCTTCCATCTTGTGCGTGTGCTTCCATTCAGTGATAAGAACATCATGTGGGTGTCTTCTGTGCGTGAGAGGAGCTGGGCCAACATACCTTTATTTCATATCTGAGCTCAGTTTGTGAACATTTAAATTCATCTGCATCATAGGATCAATTTGCAAAGTGTGACAGCCTTTATCTTTTCCATATATAGGTCTGGGTTCATGTGAGCTCAGTTCATGGTTAATTTCGATCTTAGGCAGGGTAAAGAGGTTAATGGTTTCTTGAAGAGCAAACGAGCTGGACACATTATCATGCAATTTGGCATCACATCGAGTGCTCCAGTATTATATACTTAACAGCTGGAGAAGGTGTATAAAAAATTGCCAGCACCGAATCTTATATATATGTATACACCAATCTAGTTCGGGTGAAGGACAAAGCAGATTCTAGCACACACTGATGCAGCTATGTTGATAACAATCACACACACCAGCCTAGGATCGAATCCCACCTTCCATTTTATATTTCTACTGGATATCTTTAGTTCTTTATTTCTCGGTATGTGCTGTAGAGCAAAACTGTTTATCCATGCATGGACATGATAATGAGAGCATGACGGTAAGCAAGAGTAGATAAATGATGGAGCCACAATGTTGTTTTCTCAACAAATAATATATCATTAGGGACTGTTCCATGTTTGTGTAGAATATTATTTTTTGGGATAAATTTTAAACCTTAGAAATTTATTTATTTTGAGATCTAACTACCAAATAATACTGGTATAGTCATTGGAGTTTTTAAGTTGCCTGAACTAAAACCACTCATATCAAAAATAAGCATGCATAAATTAAAATATGTTTAAGTGATAGGTTCTACCACTTTTATTAGGCATACTGCTTATGATTTATGAATATCTAGCTATTAGTTCTAGAAATGATTAACAAAACTACATTGTAGTTATAGATTATTGCCTTAATTTAGCTATTTGCATTTTTTCAGTTTCTTTGTGTATGATACATTTTCCTTTATGATACCTAGTTACAGCAGAGGGTATTTTTATTCATATTATATGGTGTACTATATTTACTGTCAAAAAGTTACATCCAAGTAACAAATAATAGTTCCGAAAAATTAGATTTCATAAAAACATTTTGTAGTCACAAGTTCAGGTTCCTCTCAAACTGTCAAATATGATGTCATTAAATCATAGTTGACTAAATTATTCCTTAATCACGGAAACAAAGAATAACCCCATATTTCAATTTGACACATTCAGGAAGTAATCATTTTATTTTTGTTAACTAGATAAGGAGAGATAACAGAAACATCAGAAAATATCAAAACCATGGAAAATATTTCATATAAAATGCAAATGGACAATATCATGGAAAGATATAAAGTAGGAATGAGTCAATACTACATCAGCTCTTCCATTTGGCCTGATGTGTCGGAAAACCATCGAACCACTATTATATATGTTGGGTGCATCAAAATAGGCTTTGTGTGTGCATCACTAGTTCCCCCGAATTGGCTATATAGTCCAGGGATAATAATGACTCAAGCACCATAAACACTAGCATTTTGGTGGTGGATCCTGTTTGAGTTGTTTCGTATTGAAGCCTCCAAATCCTTATTCAGCGTGGTTACCAACGGTAGCATGGATAACTCCCTTTGGCCTTTACCTTGCATGTAGGTGTGGTATTCATGTTCTGTACAACACAAATAATAGTTACTCGACAACAAAACTTTATATAAACATTTTGTAGTGACAAGTTTAGGTTCCTCGGAATATCAAATATGATGATGTTGTTAAATCAGTGTTCACTAAATTATTTCATAAATGTGGAAGCAAATTATAGTAACCCCATATTCCATTTTGAGACATTCAGAAATAAATCATTTATTTTGTAAACTAGTAGATAAGGAGAGATGACATAAAACATCAAACAAATATCAAAACATGGAAATATTTCATTTATATATAATGGAACTCAATAATATCATGAAAAAACTATGGAAGGAATGAGTCATATTACTAAATCAGCTCTTCCATCTGGCCTGTAGCGGCGGAGAACCTTCCATCCACCATTATATGTTGGATGCAACAGAATCTTCTCCGTGTGCAAACCACAAGTTCGCTCTCCGATACGCAGTAGTCAAGGGCTCAATTATGAGTCATGCATCATTTGGATTTTGAGGAGCTCCTTTTCCCTAGGCACTTGCTGTATTCATGTTCTATACAACAAGACAAATGAGGTGGATAGAATAGAAACGAAAGGATGAATGAGTGTGATATATACTACACCATATAATATGAATAAAAAATACCCTTCTCAATATCATAAGGGAAAATGTATCATACACAAAGAAATAAATTGAAAAAAATATTATCAGAAATTATCTATAATCATTAATTAGTTCTAAAATTTAGAATATACATTTATAAACTGTAAGTAGTATGCCTAGTAAAACTGGTAGAAGCTCACTTATATAACATCAGGGATAGATAGTAGATGTCATTTTTAGAAACAAAAGGCTTATTTCATTTAATCATGCTTATTTCGGAAGAGAGTTAGTTTAGACAACTTAAAAGCTCAAGTGACTCAAATAGTATTATTAGGAATTACATAGAGTTGTACATCATAAACACTTGCATTTTGATATCATGAAAAAGACTAAGGAAGGAATGAGTCATTACTACAGCTCTTCCCTCAGATAGACTAAGGAAGGAAGGAATGAGGCCTGGTGTGGTGGAGAACCTTCCATCCACCGTTATATGTTGGATGCATGAAAATGGGTTTTGGTGTGCGGACCACTGGTTCCCTCAGATAGGCTATAGTCGAGGGCTCAATGATGAGTGGTGCATTATTTGCATTTTGAGAGCTCCTTTTCCCTTGGTAGTTCTGATATTCATGTTCTACACAATACAAGATAAATGAGGAGGATAGAATAGAAACAAAAGTGTGAATGGGTGTGATGTATACTACACCATATAATATAAATAAAATTACTGTTTATTGTATACCGGTATCATAAGGGAAAGTGTATCATAAACAAATAAATAGAAAAAATAAAAGACCAAATCAAGAAATTATCTATAATTATAATACAAATTAATTAATCAGTTCTAAAAGTTAGATTAGGCATTCATAAATCATAAACAGTATGCCTAGTAAAAGTGGTAGTACTTATATGACTTAAATAATATCAGGGATAGATAGTAGATGTCCAAGATGTATAAAGCACGCACGTCAAAAGTCCAAGACACAAGATAACTGTCTGTTTGCAAAAAAAAACATTGCCTAACTAAACAAACCTATGGTTCTTTTAAAATGAAGAAAGAGGAGCTTGTTAGATACATGTATTTATGTCTAAATATAATTGTCAATGAGCTTAACTCCATAGGTTTAACAAAGCTCGAAGATGCGGACACTGTAAGGTAGATCATCTTGGCGCTACCATAGGACAAATATGCACCAATTGTCACAATCCTCCACAACATGGAGGACTTGAGAACAATGAACCTGGTGCTTGTCATTGGCAGGTTAGTGGCATTTGAGATGTCATGGAAGATGGGTCAAGAAGAAGCCACTTCATCAAGCAAAATCATAGCTCTCACATTTGATGAGCACAATAAGATGAAGCGCAAAAGGCAAGTTGAGACAAGCTAGTTGATAAGATCATGAATTTGTATCTCTACCTCATTTAAACTCCTACATTTATGTTGTGTACTTAGGTTGTGTGCTCTACAATTCTAGTTTAGCTTGCTAGGCTAGCTGATAGAATTGGAACTAAGATTGCATAACTATTTTATGGTAGAGATAGCAACACACCTAGCAAAACCATAGCTACACATCTAGATAGTTCATTTTGTTGCATAGATTTTGACTATGTGGAAAGTAGATGCCACAATTCACAATATATTTTTAGAAAGCCTAATTCAATCGCTCCCCCAACCTAGTTGTGTCATGGTCCCTTGGATTCATCCATCATGGATTAGGTTTTTACCAAGAAGAACCCAAGACGCAGAGTGGAAGCCATAGGGCTGGTGCCTCCAAGAAGGAAGTTGGTGCCTAAGGGCAAAATTAATAAGACTCTTACACACCATGCTTTTAGAATCCATTTATTTTGTAACCTCTATTTGGAAACAGAGATTCTACCATATTGGTCTAACCAATTTTCACACTCTGTCTTCTTATTCTTAACTGCACATATTTATCTTGTTTTCATCCACTCTCTTGACTAATCACTGTAAACCCTCGCTACTATGGTACATTCATGAGTATCTTGCCAAGCTATTTTATTATTACCATGAACAGACCATGCATTACATGTGAATATTTTGTCCAAATTTCCATTCTGCTAGTTTTATATATAAATTTGAAAACATGTAACAAAAAAATTGAGAATACAATAAATAAGTTGCTCTTTTAAAGGATTTTGAATAAGAGAATATTTTTAAATCCTATGTCCACTGTGCCTCTAGCCACTACCCTCAACCTCTAGCAGCCCACCTCCAATGCTCCCTCTATGCTCTCTCAGCTGCCATTGGTGTGCCTATGGCTAGTGCGATGTGCCCCTCTTCTCGCTTCATCGATGCCTTGCATGGACCTCTCTCTTGGTGCTCTATTAGAGCGAGAGCATGACTTTACTTTTGCGTAGCTTGTGAGGGATTGGACACATGACCTTACTCTTGCGTAGCTTGTGAGGGATAGAACATCTCCCTGGTAATAATTCCTCGATGCACAATCCCCCCTATTTGCCGAATGAATCCTTCTTCTTGGCTGTGGCTTTCCGAAGATTCATACTCCATCTGATTTAGGATTCAGTCACCATGGCTCTTCATTGCTGCCATGGAGGCACTCCTGGTTGTTTTCATGTAACTTTTCTGAAAGATTGTCATTTTCGGTTCTCAGTTGCCTCTAAATTAAAAATGTTGGTTTGCTAGTTGGATAGATATGATGGATCTTGGCCTCGGAGTATACCAAACCTAACAGCAGATCACAAGCAAGAATGGGAGGCCAGGAATGAAGGTGCATTGCCTGGTGCTCATGAGATGGGTTCTCCATGGACTCTAGCTCGGATCGACATCCATCCAAAATGCAACCAAAGAAGAACAAGAAAAAAATACATTAATCGAGAGTTTGGAAAATGGAGGGTGCGCGGACCTACGAGCGGCGGCGTCATGCAGCGTGGGCTCGTCCATCGATGGGCGGGGCACCGCTGGACATAATCGTCGGCTGTTGCGGTAGCGCTGGCCGGCCATGGGCAATATTGCATTGGCCATGCGAGTCGACGGTGAGGAGAGGGAGAGGGAGAGGGAGAGGTGACCGAATCGAGGCCGGTGGCGTTGAAACGTATGATGTCTAAGCCTATAGTAACAATATGATGTCTAAGTCTATAGTAACAATATGATGTCTAAGCATGTAGGGTTTCGTCGGCGGTGGGGAGGAACGCAAGGAGGTGGGGAGAGGATAGAGGAGCAGTGAGAGCTATGCGATGGTAGCGGTGGAGAGCGACGTGCATGCAATTGGAGAACCAGGCGAGTTTGCCGTGGGGTCCTTGATGAACCCTAAAAATAAAATGTTAATCTAACTATATTACTTTAATTATTCATCCCAACTATACAACTCCTTGTGCAGTTTTGCATTTACCCTTTTACCCTTCATTCAAATGAAAAAAAACTACGACAAAGGAATTACCACACCTCGATTTGGGGTATAATCCCCTTAATTTCGGAGGCGATGGAAGGCGACGTGACATATATGGGCCCACTGACTATAGACACACCTATTGTCTCTCATCGTCTTACTCTCATTCGCCTCTCATGTTCTAGATCCAATGACCATAGACGCACCTATCGCCTCTCCAACCGTTGTAAAAATTTTCGTATCTGATTGCATAATAAATAATATGTACTTGAAAATATCAAAACATCTTATAATTTAGAATAGAGGGAGTATAAATGTATAAGACGTGAAGGGTCTAGTGATAAATAAAAAACATTAAAACAATGAAGTGTACAGAACATCTAGTCAACAATGCATGGAAGATAATATATGCTTGATAGTTTACAGTCCACACATTGATACACAGTTGGGTGCATACATACATGCAAAGTTTAAGTGAACATGCCACGTTATAATAATTACATAGACATCCTTGTATATACGGAGTATGTCACTCTTTGGTCCCTGCATATGAATTCGGAGAATAATAACAATAGTAATATATGTACGGTGGACTATATGGCACTTTACTATCTCTCTAATTTCAGCTTCATTTGCATGCAGCTTCCACCGAGCCTACAGCAACGTCTGGACCACCTCGACATCTTCAAGGTAATCTCTTGCTTCTTGGTTTCTCTTTTTTAAAAAATTTGGTATATAAATATAAATGGACACGAGCTTGGTTGTTGCTGTTGCCTCAAACGCTACTCTTTGTTTAATAATTATTTTATCATTATTTGCCACAATATGTGATGACAAATAAATAAAAACTTAAAATAATAAAGTGTACTGAACATACTAAACCATGCGTGGAACACATATACTTCAGTTAGTACAGTGCGCCATTGTTACCTCGCTCTACTTGTGGACTTGTGCCACATAAAATCTTCATTTTTTTTATTTTTTTGTGATGAAAGAAAAATTATATTAAATAATAGCTGGATACATAAGCATGTTACAAGCACTCTGGATTACATAAATATCTAGAAAATGATTTTTATCTAAATTGTACTCAGCTGTGTATAGCTCTAGATCTCAAAACCAATCAATTTTTGGAATTGCACTTTGGTAAATTCTTCAACATACATGCAAAGTTTAGAATCAACGCGCCATTTTACCTTTTTTTTAAGATCCGGTTACCCGGCATTATATATTGAGAATAGGCTCTAGCTTCCTCTGTATTTTTTGTTTTGGGCCTTGAAGGCCTTTGTATTCTTTATTCTTTGTACATATATCAATAAAATGAAAAAAAAATAGGTAGGGGACTTCCCTGCCGATTGCGTCAAAAAAAGTTTGCAACCTTACATGCGCGAGATGCGCTAACTCACTTGACAGACGGCCATGCGAGGGAATAATATAAGGAAAAAAACTAATTACTCATAATATTTGAGGCCATCCTCCGCTGTCTATAGATTCCTCTTCTCGCCGAGGACTAGTCTTCAAGCTCATCCTTTATTCTTGTCACCACCATGAGCTCTGTGCTCCTCCTGGAATTGAAGACTCTTGCATTTCGTTCCTTCCAAATATGCCAGGCAGTTAGGATTGCCAGCGAGTGTGCCTCCTTGTTGCCTCGTGCCGTTAGAAACAGAAACCAGTCCTCTAGATCAGTACTCCCTGACCATTGATCTGGCTCCAGGTTTACATGCAAGCTCCACAGAGCAACCATGCTCCATACCTTCCTCGCGTAAGAACATTCTGTAAATAGATGTGCAGCCGTCTCTAGATTTCTTTCGCAGAGTGCGCAAAAGTAGTTATTTTCCCATCCTCTTAACTGTAGCATGGCTGCCGTCCAGAGCCGGTCTTGCAACAGCAACCATATGAAGAATTTGCTGCGAGGAGTGGCCCAAACATTCCAAATTAGTTTTGGAAAATTTGAAGCTACATGACCGCTGAATTGAATTTCATACGCCGAGCGTGCTGAATATTGCCCTGAACTTTCCAGCGTCCAAATAATTTGGTCTCCCTGCTCACTGGTCAGGTCCAGATTAAGCAAATTTATGAGTTGGCTTAGCATGAAAATATATCTCAAAAGCTCTGCGTTCAGATCATGTGCCACATCGTTGATCCATTGCCCATCAGTCATCGCTTCCCGTACAGATCGGTTCTTTCTTCGGCTATGTTGGAACAGCAGTGGAAAGAGTGACGCCGGTGATCGGCCGTCAATCCAACTTGATGACCAAAAGGATGCTTTTCTCCCGTCGTGTACAGTCACTCTTGTCGCTGCCGTAAACAAGGCGATATCCGTTGCGTCCACAGGGATTTTCAGTCCAAGCCACGGTTTTGGTGTCTCGCACCAGGCCAGCCATACCGTAGCCGTAAGGCCCTACTGAATCTCTCCAGGTCCAATATACCCAGCCCACCCACTTGAATTGGTCTAGCCACATAAGGCCAACCAACCTTGCACTTTCCCCCTGTAATCTCTCCATCACCAGCCCATAGAAACCTTCGTCTAATTTTGTCCATCTCTTTAAGCAGTTTCTTTGGAGGCTTGATCGCCGTCAACATGTAAATGGGGATGCCAGTGAGGACTGATCGCACAAGCTCCCTTCTGCGTGCAGGATTTAACAATCGACCTTGCCATCCAGCTAGCCGTTTTCTCGCATTGTCTGATGTCCCCTGAAGATGTACAATCTATATACAGTCATCCTTGCATGCAGGTTCCTAGTCCATCCATATATACGAATTTAGGAGAATAGACTATGCCATCTGTTGGAGACTTGGTCACGCCTTCACCCCCAGCTGCGTCAAAAAGAGAGTTTGGCACCATCGCAGGAGCTAGAACCCCTGCGCCCCGGACCTTCGACGGAGAGGGACGAAGGTCCCGAGCAGACTTGACACTAATTCAGATTGTGTAGCAATTTGTGCATGCAGGGACCGGCCCGACGCGGAGGATCACAAAGAAGAAGGGCGCATCCTTTGTCCTCTACACGACGAAGGATGTAACGAGTGCGACTAGGGGCGCATCCTTTGTCCTCTACACGACGAAGGATGTAACGAGTGCGACCAGGGGCGAGCCGAGGACCTTCGGCGCTCGCGTGGTGGAGGATCCGCGGCCCCTGGCGCAGGTCGGCCGAAGGTTTCAACTTCGGCAGGGTCAGGGCTCCGACAGGGAGATGTGTGAAGAGCTTGCGGTTCGAAATTACTCAAGTAGCCCTATGAACTGTAGACCGTAGTGATAGAATATGCTGGAATATTCTGGCACTGTCACGGGGCATTCTTGTAACAGACCTAGGTCGGGATCCACACCCTATATAAAGGGATGTAAATGCTCATGCAGGAGTTAGTTGAGATCATTTATTACTATACCATCTGTTCTAGGGCATCGAGCCCATTTGTCATCGCACTCAAGCCGCTCGCCGCAGCGAGCGGGCAGGCCAGTTCTACCGTTCTGTTTGGAGGTGCCCAAGCACATCCAACATTGGCGCCCACCGGGGTGCCGAAGGATCACCCGTGATGGCTGGCAAGAGAAGCAGCACCACGAGAAGTCTGGCAGAAGCGGCTAAAAGGGGAAGGCCAAGATGTGCGACTCGTAGTGCGTATGCGACAGCAGGGAATAAAGATGCGATGGATGAACAACAGGTGGTGAACTAGGTTCGACCGGCAGAGGAACAGTCAGAACCTACGGCAGTCTAGGAACTTCAACAATTGCAAGCTCAGCTGCAGAGCCTTCAGCATTAAAGGGACAGAGTCGCGGCGGCATACGCTGCGAGACAATAGGCGACGCTGGCCACCGTGCAGGCAGCAAAAATCAGACAATAGCTCTCCATCTTGCAGGCCAAAATCTAGAGCATGCAGCCTCCGCCACAGCCCGCGGTGCAGCCCGGCATCCCACTTCGGTGAACATGCAGCCCATGAGCTACGACGGCACAGTTCGAGGGTCCGTGGATCTAAAATCTCCATTCTCCAAAGGATTGCAAGCTTCGCCATGCCGGCATCTTACAAACTGATCACACTCCCCAAGTTCAGTAGTAAAACGGACCCGCGCCAGTTCTTGATGCGTTTCGAAGCAGCGATGGCTTCAATAGGGGGAAACGAGACTGTCCTGGCCAAGTCCTTCGTGATTGCGGCCGAAGGAGACGCCCTAGCTTGGTATTCAATGCTCAGACCGAGCTCCATCTACTCATTGGAGAACCTCTGAGACAAGATTCTGGCGAATTTCCAGGGATTCGCTACCGAATCGCTGACTTCCACGGATCTGTTCCAGTGCCAGCAAGGTGAGGGGGAAGCTTTGCGACACTACTTTAAGAGATTTGTCCAAACCAAGGCGAAGGCACCAGGCATGCCGGAGGAGGTCGCTATTGAGGCGGCAATCAAGGGCCTTTGCATAGGACCCTTTGCAGCCCATCTAGCTAGAGAGAAACGCACATCTATGCAGGAGCTGTATCATGAGTTTGAGAAATAGTGCAAATCCAACAATGACTTCCGCAAGAGGTTGGAGGAGCAGAATTCACAGAAAAAGCAGAGGAGTGATAGAAATCCACAGAAAAAATAATGCGGGCTGGGATGGTCGACAACCACGGCAAGAATAGAGCGGCCAGATGTTAAACATCGAGCAGCCAAAGAATGACCAGTTAGGCAGAATGCCCCCTACGCCGGAAGTGTCAAATGCGACACGAAGGTTCATCAGGCAGAAGGAAGCAGCCAAAACAGAGCTTGGGGGAAAATCATAAGCAGAGGCAACAAAAACAATACCGTTTCTTTCATGGGGAATAAAAAGGACACTCAACCAGAGATTGCCCAGATACAAAAGAAACCCAGGAAAGAATCAAGAATAGAGCCACCCCGCAACCTCCGCAGCCACCCAACCAGCCAAGGGAAGTAAACCATACCTTCCAACAACCTTGCTATCCTTCGTACGTGGGGGGAGCAACCTAGCAATTCCAATCTCAAATCCATCAGCAATTCCAACCTCAAATCCACCCATCCGCCATAGCCTCCGCCTACTATCCAAACTTCGTGCCAGCCTGGCACATGGCGCAGCCACAAGTGAAACTCAGCTCCCATCGCCAAGAGGCAACCCCCACCTACATGAACCCTAGCCCCCTCAGATTACATACATAGAAATTAACCAACCTCACCAATCGATGCGCAGACCTGAAGCGCTACCTCCACCACCAAACCCGCTCCAATTGCTTCGAACGCCACAGCAGCCTAAACCTGAACCCCACCCAAAAAACCAAATCGAACCCCACACCCCCTTGCCCACAATTAAATCGGCATGATCCTGCCAATAGCCGGAGGATCGTCAATGGAGTTTCAGACCAAGAAACAGAAGAAGGATCACCTTCGACTGGTCAATAACATCGTAGTCTACGGATCAGTCCGCTGCACTGATTGGGCCAGAACACCCATTACCTTCATAGAGGAGGATCTGTGACTGGAAAGTCACCCGCACACGGATGCTATGGTCAAGTGCTATTGACAGGATATAGATATAGATATAGATATAGATATAGATATAGATATAGATATAGATATAGATATAGATATAGATATAGATA
>Ga0182004_10002557_pt1 | contig 14220 bp, 13 predicted proteins | sample Sormic07211540_1_FD_120479 | JGI IMG/M metagenome (GOLD analysis project Ga0182004, IMG submission 120479) | Endophyte microbial communities from Sorghum bicolor roots, Mead, Nebraska, USA - 072115-40_1 MetaG | ecosystem: Host-associated > Plants > Roots > Unclassified | place: USA: Nebraska...
AACTGTCAAATCTTAAAATGCAATTTCTTAAAATTAAAATCTTTACTTAAAAGTTCGGTCAATGAAGTTTGCACCAACAGTCTTTGCATGTGTCCCTCCAAGAACGCAAGACCCGGATGGTGGCTGAGGCTCTCAACAATGGGGAATAGCCCAGGGACATCCAAGGAGGCTTGGCCTGGGTCATAGAAATTCCTAAAGTTATGGGACTGCCTCATAGAAATTGCTTTGACTGATCAAGTGGATCATCACATTTGGAGGCTAGATGCTAACGGATGTTACTCCTCCAAATCTGCCTATAAAGCTTATTTCTTTGGTGCTGTGACCTTCGAGCCTTGGCGTCGATTGTGGAAGACCTGGGCCCCATCTAAATGCAAAATGTTTCTGTGGTTGGCAATCCGAAACAGATGTTGGACAGCAGATAGGCTTTCTAAGAGGGGCCTCCCTCATCCCATCATCTGGGTAATGCCCTCTATGTGATCAAGAAGATGAGACGATACGTGCGTGGTGGCAAGACAAGTGTGTGTGGTTCAGATTGCTCCAGCCTTTGGAGCTAACAGATTTAGTCCCCCATCAAAATGAAAGGAGCTTTGCAGATTGGTGGTGTAAGAGTAAGACGATGAGAAGAGTAAAGAAGGAGCACAGAAAAGGAGTGAACACTCTAATTATTCTTGGCGCCTGGACTATTTGGAAACATAGAAATGTTTGTGTGTTCCAGAGGGCTTCTCCTTCAGTTAACACAACTTTGTGTGAACTGAAGGATGAGCACGGCTTATGGTGCATGGCTGGTGCGAAGAAACTGCAGGGGTTAGGACTTACTTTTGCAACCTAGGGCAGTTTTTTGAGTCGTGTGTGTTAGCTATGTGGAAAAGTTTTGAGTCTGTGTAATTTGCCTCCCTCATATTTGGTCCCCGTATGAGTGAGGATCATGTTGAGGACCACCCTTTCTCTTTAATACAATGAAACACAGCTCTCCTGCGTTTTCAAAGAAGAAAAAAAAACTATTCTTCAGTTCTCTTCTCACAATACCGTCCCTTGCTGACATGCATTGCAGACCTTGCCAACCAAGCAAGGAGACCAATGTTTTTGGGGCGTCGCCTAGGCGACAAGGCGTGCTGCGGGTGCTGGGCGTCGGCGGCGCAACGCCCTGACCTTGTATGGCATCCGCCTAGGCGTATTAGGCGTCGCCTAGGAGTCGTGTGGCGTCGGGCGGACGCCTACAGCCACGCCGCGGACGCCAGAAGCCAAAATCGGTAAGGAGGGCGCCAGAAGACCGTGGGCCCACAGGAAATAGGTCGGGCGCGCGGCCAATCGACCGCAGCGCGTGAAATCGACCGCGCCCCAATTGATTTTGCGGGAAATCGACCGCGCCGGAGCTAGATAGGCCGCACAAGGGGTGGTGGGCGCCAAAAGACCGTGGCCCTGCGGGAAATCCACCGACGTCCGCCCAAATAGGGTCTTCGCACGGGAAATCCACCGCGGGAGCCATTTACCGCGAGTGCGGTGAGGGGAGAGGAAGAGAGAAGGCGGCGGGCAAACCTCGAGCTCCGCTTGCGGCTTGGCTGCTCCTCTATTCGAGTCCACCGAGCGGCCGCCCCCTGCCGCAGAGTCAGGCCCTGCATCTCCGCACGTCCGCACCAGCCATGGAGCCGCTGCTGCAGCCATCAACCATCCGCACCTGCTCTATCTCGAGTCTACACCTCCGTCGGCTGTTAGCAGCTGCTCGCCTGCCTGTAGTCTGCGGATCCGTCGGGTACTTCCACTTCCGCCTAGTATGTCTCCTGCCTCCTCTGCTTTCCCTCCCGCCTCCTCTGCTTTCCTAAATCTTTGAGGCGTGTACTCTGTTGTCTGCTCTGAATGTTATAGTCTATGCCTCGTGCTCTGCTTTGAATCTGAATATTGCATACTCTCTGCTGCTCTGAAGTGAATATTGTATGTTCTCTACTGCTTTTTATATTACTTGAGTGTCTTTCTAGCTTACAAACAGAGGTATGTATGTGCTGCAATAGTATATAAAATTCTAGCTTACAACGCCTTACAATGTGTGTATGGCGTCGCCTAGGCGTCCGCCACAAACACCTAGGCGTCGTGAAGGGGGTCGGGCACCGCACCGCGCCGCGGCGCCTCAAAAACATTGAAGGAGACCAATGGAACACAGAGGGTTCGATTGTATTAGATCAGAACACGTAGAATTTCAGCCAGATCCATGGGTTAAACTACAGATTGCATATCCAAACGGATTGTAAAGGGGAAAACATAAGCCTCGCTAAGATGAAAATAAAATAGGGAAAAGAAACTGTAGTCTAATTTAAGAGAAGGAAGATTCACCTTTACAATTTTGTTTGAGTCTGCAAGTCGCCGTAACTTTGAGGTTAGAAATCTTCTAAAGGTCGGTTGCACCACATGCCTTTCCTGCATATGGCACCAATGTCAGCATAAGCAACTTATCATCGTTCTAGGGATATATTAAGCAAGATCTAAATACACATGGTATTAAACAAGATACATCAAGTGTGGAAAATAAATAACAGAGAGTGATAGTCATGCATCATAAGGAAACCCAATCAAATACATCAAACACCCTCACCATATGTACTGTGTTAGTACAGAATCCAAAGTGCAAAACAGATCCTGTAGAAACACACAATTCGAAAAGGCTTCTTTAAGCTCATATAAAGGAAAAAAACACATGCATGTCATCTATCAAATGATTCAGCAGAATTGAGCACACATTTCAAACGAACTGAAGATCAAGATGGCCACAAAATTCTTATGAAACATTCATGATTCATGTGTGAAAAAATGTTTGTTTCCCATCATTCAAGTTAGCTATTAAAACCAACAAAATTCAGCTTCAAATGTGAAATAATAGTTTCTCTATGGACAGATCATGCAATAGAATATTCCTGTGAGCTCTGATTCTTATCACATCACAACAGTCAAATGTAAGTATATAGTTAAAAGCAACCAAAACTTGAATGAGCTCCAAATCTTGATGTTAAACAACTTCTCCAAAACAGTGAAATCAAATGAGAATAACAAGTGCAGATACCCAACCTCTATGAAGCGGAGGATTGCAGCCATATCTGAACCATTCGGCTCATTCAATTCCGAAAGAGCTTCCATGATCATGACACCATACCTAGCAAACAAATTTGTTGTCACCAGATTCCAAAGATTAATAAGGACAATAACTTTACAATAAAATGGAATAGATTCCATGCTAAATCCATCAACTCTCACACCATATGGTCGGTTTGAAGGTTTGAATCTTGAGAATCTTATTTAAGGTTTCTACACATCAGCTGGCATATCTACAAATATTCCTGCTAAATCATGTCCATTCTTCAGTTTGCATTTCTGAAGCAGCAAGTGCTTGCTTCAACCCAGATGTTCTTCAACCCAATGGAAGTTGAAGTGATATATCATTCAAAAACTTATATGGTTATATATCCTCTTAAAGACCAGACCAAGAATAAAGGAGGCAACTATCTGGAATCAGATGAATAGAGACATCCTTCATTTACTCAAAAGTATAAGCATAGTGTGGGTGTGGCCATGCAATCACCCATGAATCAATGTGTCTTTAATCGGAATTTTTGTCTACGTTACGAACAGCTATGCATTTAAAATTAGAATCGCTGATTAACTAGACTTAGGTATGAAAATAAAGAGAGACCAACTTTGGCGGAGTTTTCCCATCCTGTGGCTTTTTCTCAGCATCTGCAGGCAGTGTAGCTTCAGTAACTTTATTTGGCGCTGGGAGAAGCAGAGCTTGTGCACTAGGCGATGGGGAAGATGTGGGTCCAGTTATCCTTGGAACCCGTACTTTACTTGATCCCAGTCCACTTGCACTGAAACTTAAATTCCTCCATTTGTCCTGAAAATACCAAATAGAATATTACATAGAAGACCAAAATGGAAAGCCTATGACCATGGTGCAAGCTTCACCGGCACAACTGAATTGACACGCCTTTCAGATGTTCATCATATGATCGAGCTACTACAACAAACTGTCTTACTTTTCACACATTTTACATTGGATTGTATGGATGGAGAACAATTACAATGTTTATCCACTTCCAAGTGAAACCACAAGAGGCATGCCATTTCTTTAACATAACATGCTACATGACAAATCATGCTGATCAACTGGGCAAGATAGTATCAAAATGATGGGATATATTCACAAACCAGTGGCCAGTGGGATAGTTATTAATCACTTGAGCAAAACATGCAATGCCTTTGCTCCAGTTATGGACTCAGGGAAAGGCAAAAACAAAGGGTGAGAAAAATATTTCCAAATCCAACCTAGTGTAAAGATGTTGCTACAAGAAAATAAATGCTGGATTTGATGTGTCTCCTATGTGATCAGGCTGATGAGATAATTCAGCACATCCTCGTCTCCTGTGTGTTCTCCAGACAGGTTTGGACAATGATCCTCCAGCGGCTGGACCTATTACCTCTAACCTTCTGTCTCTCATTTCTCCAGTTGGTGGTACAATGCTATAAAAGGAGTTCCCAAGGATTTGAGGAAGGGTTTGAAACTTTCAATTCTTTGATCATTTTGGTGGCCTGGGAAATTTGGAAACAAAGAAATTCTTGTGTGTTTGAAGAGGCCAGACCGAATGTTCAGGTAGCCACTTTTCGCCTAAACGGCCGTTTAGACCGTTTAAACGCCGTGTAAACACTACATAGTGGTACACCGTTTCCGTTTAATCATCCGTTTAGCCTGTTTAATTGACCGCAGGTAGTACAGCAAACGGTGGCAGATGAGTGTGGCCTTTGGTGCTCGGTTGGAGCCTTGGCTCTTAGCGAGCTCCTCACTAGGTTGTTCATCCCAGTATCCTGACCTGAGTAGGTGATTATGTTGTTATCGTGTTTGTTAAGAAATAAATGTGAATGTAGTGTGGGTCAGAGAGAGGTCTCTGATCTCTCCTTGTACCTTTTTTGTTCTTCTAAATGACATGAAATGCAGCTCTGCTCCGTCGTTCAAGGAAAAAAAGAAAAATTTGTAGCACAACTAATAATGATGTTTCAGGGAGACTAACAAGACCAGCAATATGTGGCGTTCTTCAGCCCAAGAATGCTACCAGTTCTGGATCTGGAGAATAATTATACCTCAGCAATCAGAATGCCACAAGGGCAAAGTTACCTTAGACCATGTAATCTGCACATGGTAAAATTGACACGGTAATCGATGAACAACATTTTTAACCAAGGAACATGAAAGATAGACAGCTACCATTGAATGTAGCACTCAAATTTATTCTCTACTGCAGTTTGACTTATCCCATGTACATTGCCACCATACAAACACATGATTCAGTGAAAAGAATTGAACTGTTCTGGCAAAACTACCTAGAAAATAGCTTCGGAGGAACAATAGCATGATAACTCTGTATTAACAGCATACTCATTTTCAGACACAAAAACGATACATTTCCCAATCTTAAGAGAGATGAAGTTTTAGATAAATTCTAATTGCAAAATTGATGAGGTTTCAGGCATCCAGGTGAAACTTCATGTAGAAGGTTAACAGGAAGGCTATTGTTACTAGATTTCTTCTTGGGGAGACGAAGCAATGGGAGCAAGAGCCAAGAGATGTGAATTCTATACTGAAGAAATCAAGAGAAGGATACCATTCATACATTCTGCAGCTGCACAGTCACTACACATGTGTGGAGTGCACTGATTCTGTTCCACAAACATGTGTTCACCTAAGGAACATGCGGCACATAGCTCTTCCATTTATTCCAGGAGACAAATAAATTCATATAGGTTGTCTCACAACAGTTTCATGGTCTATATGGACACATGTAATAACTAACAATTCACATCTTGAAGGCAAGGTGTTGCAACACTTATGTGATGTTTTTGCTAAAATGGATGTACTCTTGCACTACTCGGCAATACTGCACGAGGAATGGAGGATCAAGGTGAAAAGATGTGTGATAGCAATTAGCCAATTGCCAATACCTATACAAGCAGTACACACACAAGCAATTGGTCAGGGTAGATTGATGTGTTTCTTAATATATGTTGCAACACCATTGGTTTAATGGAGATAGAGGATAATGTGAAGGCCATTCACTCCCTCTGATTCCAAACTTAGATTGTTTAGGATTGCGATACTGTCTCCAATATGACATTTTGACTTGCACCTTTTTTTGTAAAAGTACTTTAAAATTTAAATAGAAATGGATAAATATTATCAAAGTACTTTTCCGTGTTGAATCTAGTAATATCAACCATGTGTTATGAATCTATGCCAATTTTCATATATTGATAGGCCAAGTCAAAGAAGTTTGACCTGCTAGAATCATAAACTAACTTATATTTGGAATCAGAGGGGGTAGTAGAGAGAATGCATTTGCAGATTTCAATTAAAATATCATGGCCCTTAATTGCTAAGGTTGAAAACTCTAAGCAACTACTTGAGGGCAATATCTTCCCAACCACGAATCCCTGTACAATGTGGTACCATTACCAGGATATCCATCAAATTTATCACTGAATCCTATCCCAACAGCAATAAGCCAATAACTGCTGAGCACGCTGAGTCACTGACTAGAATGCCTCTCAGCTGACATGCTAGCATTTGTCATCAAACAAAAAGAATGTGATTTAAGAAATCACCTACTCATGAATCATCATCACATGATCAGGAACTCAAACCAATCAAAACAATGTTAAGAAACAAGAAAATGAATCCCATCCGTTAAAGTAAATTCCTAACAAAGCAATGGCACGAGGGCAACATCCATGGGCAAGAGGAGATCACTAGTAATCTGTCTGTGATTTGCTTCTTTCAGAAAATCTGTTTCAACATGTGATCAGCAACATTATTGAATTTAACTATAAGATTATATCACTTGTTCACAAGTATGAAAACAGCTTAAATTTACACCATACAGCCCAGACCATAAAACATTCACACTGCCATATGTGATCCCACACTGCGTTTCCATGACCACCAGAGCATCATTGTCCTTGAGCAAAGTATCACATCACAGCATCCCTCGGCAGCAGAACACGACCATTTCAACCATCGCCTACATTCTATCAGTTCCCCAAAACCCAAAATCTCGCCTTCAACGCCCCAAATCTACTACGGTACTACCGACGAAACTGCAGCTGGGGGACCACCAAACATCCCAAAGCCACCACACAGCCAACAGAGAGGCTGAGAGGGAGAGATGCAGGGGGAAATCACCACACGCTCAGAAGCACACGACGGTACGAAACATCACGAGAAGTGTACGAAACATCAGGAGAAGTCGGGACTAATCGAGGAGCAAAAGGATCCGACAGATAAGATATAGGGACGCAGCGCGGCTAGCTCCGTCGCGGCCACGTAGATGGGGAGCGGCGAGCGAGATACAGGGGAAGATACCTTGAGGTCGATGTTGGAGCGGGAGGACAGGACCGGGCTGAACTCGGGGTCCTTCTGGATGGTCCGCCATTTGCCTGCGCCGTGCTTGCGCACGCCGGCGCGGAGCGCATCCTCCTCTTCCGACGTCCACTTCTGCTTCGGCGCGCCCATAGCTTGTTCTCCTCCTCGCCTCGCCCCTGTGTCCTCTGCTCTCCTCCTTCCAAACTAGCCGACGCAGAAACCCTAATCCGCTTCAGCAAATAGCTTTTCTATTTTTCGCCCCTGGTCTTTTATTTTATTTAATTTAATGTATTTAGGTTTCGCGAAAATTTTTAGATTTCGCTATTGTAGCACTTTCGTTTTTATTTAATAATTATTGTGCAATCATAGACTAACTAAGCTTAAAAGATTCGTCTCGTAAATTATAAATAAACTGCACAGTTAGTTATCTTTTTTATCTATATTTAATGCTTCATGCATGTATTGTAAGATTCGATGTGACGAGAAATCTTGAAAAAATTTGGAAACTAAACAAGGCCTTAATATACATACTTTTTTTGTGGGGGCATCTTTTATTTAAAATGTGTGTCAAATTTCTGTTCATATTTTACGAGGATTCTTCTTAAATCTTACCATTGTCTTATTGAATTAAACAAGGAAAATAATAAAACCGAACCTGTCAGCCATTCTGCAGTATTTTTTCTCATAACAAGGTGGTCATGTTCACTTGGTTGAAAATCTATGGTTGAAAATATTGTTAGCTAATTTGTTACGAGAGAAAAATATTGCTGAATGGCTAGCAGATTAGACTGATTATTCCTATTAATACTCGCAGACATGTTTGTGTATTAAAACAGAACTCAATATGTATTGAAATCGGTCTCCATATCATTGCTAGACACGAATTGCTCGCCCTTGTATGCACGTGAATCATGAGTCTGGGTCACAGCCTATTTGGTTTACTAGTTTACTGTAGCCTGGCCCTAAATCCAAGCCAGGGCATCGGTGGTCTGGTCCAAACCACCGAACAAGTTGTTGTATGGTTAGCTGGCCTACTTACTTTGGTCTGGGTCGGTTTTTGTTAGTTCACTGCATATGGAGTTGGCTTGTATTGCTCAGGCCCATGGATATGTGTTTGGTTTGTTGTACATCATTGGGTGAGTTAGTTGTTTCTTTGTTTCGGTCACTTACCCCGCAGGTCATGGTACTTATCCGGAACACTCGACGGGTTTGTCCCTCCCTCTTTCGCCATTCGCTCGCCTTTCCATTGTCTTCCTCACTCAAACCCGCTCTTCATCGCCACAGCCGAGGTTCTCCGAGCTCGATGTTGGAGGCGCCAGAAGCTAGAGGCTCCAGCGTGATGCGCCGCGATCTCTGACGCTAAGACGGTGCCAACTGCTGCCCCTACGTCTCTGAGCGTGACGAGCCGCCGCGTGCTTCGGTCGCCATTGTCCACAACGATGGCACAACCTCGAGGATGCAGTCAATGCAGGCAGAGGAGACTGACTCAATAGACTCAAAGCAACCACAGCGCCACCTAGCTCCCCTCCGATTCCTAGGCAACATTAATGTATCCCTTCCCACCTATGGTTTCAATTAAATCCCCCTTTCCTCCAATACCCTTGTTTCCCTATTCATGACCATGGAATTGAGGGCGTACACATGATTGATCTCCAAATTGTCAATCTATTTTGGTTTGCCCTAGCCATCGTGTAGCACATTATAGTTAGGGTTGTAGAATTAACCGAATCGTTCATCTCGTTTGGGCAATAGGACAACAACGACAGTGTGGGATCCAGACGTGGTACTAGAGCCAGAGTGATCAGGCTTGGGCATCGTTCGCATACCCCAAGTGTGCTCATTCTCACCATGCTATGCTCAAGAAGGCAATCGGTGGCAAGCACGCAGGCCGCCGCTTCCTAGGTTGTGTCCTCGAGGTTCTTGCTTCCTTGACTTCATAATTGCCCCTAGAATCTTCCTTACTGCTATTGTGTTTTGCTAACTAATTTTTCATTGACTCAAAATGAGATGGAATAATGTCAGACGTGGAATGGCTTGACGAGCCCTAGACTAAAAGGATTTAGCAAAGCCTAAAGGATGTTTGGAAGGCCGTCAAGCAAGCCAAGCGTAGCGAGGCAAGGGTCACTAAAGCACTGCAGTGATCCATTGAGAGGAATGATACTGCTACTGCTCATAGGGTTGCCCTGTAGGATGAAGTTAACGGGTCCAAGAGGATAGCAGAGCGTATTTACAGGGGCTATCGGTGGCAGGCTATGGTTGCAAAGGTGGAGAAGAACACGTTGTCTGGTTTGGGTAATCATCTTCCTAGTTGGTGCTATGGTCTTGAAGACCAACTGAAGTGTGATCTAGACCAGTGTACTAGTCAGTAGTTATGGTTGTTCTCTTTTGACAAAGGCAAATGTTAGATGTTGGACTAACCAATGCTTGCCATGGCTAGCATCTTTTAATTGTGCCCAGTGATGTATTGGTGCACCCCTTTTGTAACCAACCAAACAATGTTTTATGTGTTGGCTAGATATGTGTGGTGCTAGATCTTCAGACTTGTCATGAACTTGATAGTTGGTAACCTGTCAGGCAAAGTTCCTAACCTTTTGTAAAGAGAAGTTTAGCTAGAAACTCGAAAGTGTCGTTTTTGACTTTCAGATTTCTTGTTTGACCATTCGTCTTATTCAAATTTATTATGCAAATAGTAAAATAAATAAATCACTGGTAAAGTATTTTTATTAATAAAACAAGTCATAACAAAATAAATAATATTTATACAAAAAGTTTGAATAAGATGAACGGTCGACAAGAAGTCTGAAAGTCAAAAAACAAAAAAATTAATAGGACAGAGGGAGTACTTTTTAATATTACTAGAGATAGATATATGGTGATGAAAATGAACATTGATGAGGCCATTAATATAGAAAGAAGGGTGTAGAAGTGAATTATAGGGACAATATGAGCTATTGAACCGAGTTTTAGGCTCATGTATACTGGTCATGAAACCAACCAATAAAGAGAGATACACTCACATACCACTCGCGGTTGAACAAGTACTTATTATGACAACAAACCCTAAAGAAGCCATTGGGTTTGAGTAAAACATGAGAGTAAAAAACAACGAGAAAAGTTCATGCTAAGTTGTACAATAAGGGATACAACTTGCTAGTCACCTTGCTAGTTCTTATAATTCATATTAGTTTATCGTATTGTATCTGAGTTTGTTCGCTTGTCTAAAAAGTCATGACTGAAATTACTATTTACTGATTTATTGTGAGAAAAAAACACTGCTAGCTGACAGAAAAAGTATAACTTATAAGACAAGAGAATAGAGCCAACTCTTGTCTCTCCCGTCTCCACCTTGCACCCCTGATTCTGATAACAAAGAAGGACCACGGTCATAAAGAAAAGGAAAATGTTGAACAAGATACTCTGCTTAATAAGAATAAACTTCTCTCGAAGAGACGAAAGAAGGAAACAGTGTTCTCCTTTTAATCTAAGAATGAATGAAACCTCTTTTCTAAAAAAGAAAGAATGAATGAAACCTTCGAGAGAAAGAATGTATAGCGATGATCTATCCATGATGAAGCAGCCTATGAACGAAAACTTCAAGAGAACGAGTGTATAGTGATGATCTATCCATGATCGAATCTAGTACTTTCGAAAGGCCAAATGGCCCAAGAGTGGGTGGATAATCTGGTCTCTAAACAATTAAAATGCAATTAAATTAGTTTATACAAAAACTACTACACCCACTTGAAACGTGGCGACTAAGACTAAAATATATCATGCTAATTATTGAGAAAATTACGTATTTGACATTAAAACAAAATCAGTCTCTATATTTGGCACTAGAATTCACAAAGTTGAAATTTTCCTATATAATAGCACTCTCAATGCAGAAATCATCATTGTTTTTGTAGACATTAATTATAGTACCACCTAAGCATTTTGCTAATGTGGCAAGGTAGTTATTGAAGAGAGAGAGCAAAAATCATAGAAACCAGGTCTAAGTTAGAAACCATGTCTACACGAGATCCAAAGACAAAGAGTGATATGATTGGTTGAGAATGGAGAGATTGAATATCATCAAATAAAAAAAATCTATAGAAACTATCCATTAGGACCATGATTTCTATATATATTGTCTATAAAAATTAGTAGGAATAGAAACAAGCCATGAGACTGCCCTAAATGGCATACCCATCCATTTGAGCCTTGTTTAGTTCCAAAATTTTTAGCAAAATGGATACTGTAGCACTTTCGTTTGTATTTGACATATTGTTCAATTATAGACTAACTAGGCTCAAAAGATTTATCTCACAAATTACAGACAAACTATATAATTAGTTATTTTTTATCTATATTTAATGTTCCATGCATAGATCGTAAGGTTCGATGTGATGAGAAATTTTTAAAAAAAAAATTACGTTTTTTTTGCATCATGCAAAATTTTTTGAAACTAAACAAGGCCTTGATTGATGCATCCATCCGTCAACTGACTCCTTTAAGCCCAGTTTGATTTGTCTTGTTAAAGTTTACATCACATTGAATGTTCGGACATATGCATAGAGTACTAAATATAGACTATTTACAAAACTAAAAACACAGGGTGGAGAGTAATTTGAGAGACAAATCTTTTAAGTCTAAATAGTTCATGATTGGATAATAATTATCAAATAAGACAAAACTACTATAATACCTGTTAAACTTTAACATCCAAACCAAACACGCCCTTGATACCATCTCCTACCCGACTTACCGTGTGTTTGGTTAGAGAGCGGGGCGAGCCGGGCCGGAGCGAACCCGTTCCCGTGGCTGTTTGGTTGGAGGATGGGAGGGTTGGATTGGCTCCAGGGTGGAATATTCCTCTCAAATGTGGGTTGGACTCGTTTGTCAAAATCTGGTGGACGAAGTCGCTCCAGGCGGGTTGAGTGGGTCCCGCGCAGGGACCCCAAACAACGTCACTTCTCATTCTCTCTCTCTTCTCACCTTCCCCATGCAGAGTCGGCGTTCCTCCTCCCCACCCGAGCAGCGGCGGCGCGCTCCCACAGCGCGCGTGGCCGGCACTTGGATGCGTCAGCGGCGTGCAACGCGCCAGGCGCTCCCCATCCAAGCAGCGGCGGCGGCCCGGCGTCCCCCACCCGTGGCACTGCCCCGTCCCGCGGAGGAGCAGCAGCGGCGGTCGCCCGACGTCCCCCACCCACGGCGGAGCGGCGCGGCCCCATGCGCCCTCGTCGAGCCCTGTTCGTCCCCGTCCTCGGAGCGGCGGCGGCGGCGGCTCGTCGTTCCCCAACCGGAGGCGCAGCGGACCCTGCTCGTCCCCGCGGCGAAGGTGGTGCGGCGGCAAGGCCACCCTCGCCCGGCGGTGGCGAGGCGCGCGAGCAGCACCGGGACGAGGAGCCTCGGTAGGTCCTCCATGGGCTCGAGCCTGCCGTCCCTGGCAGGTCCTCCACGTCCACGTCCTCTATGGGCTTGAGGAAGAAGATAAAGTGGAGAAAAAAAGAAAAAAGAAAAAAATAGGTGGGAGCTCGATAGGTGAGGTTCACTGGTGGCAAGTGGGACCCCCACTAACGGTGTTATCATGCCATCCAATATGTGTTTCCAATTCCTTCAACCAAACACGGGACGAGTTCACAACATCCTAAAATCAAAAGTGCAACTAATCAATAGACTCCGTCCCCAACCCGCAAAGTCGCGCACTCCTCTCCTTCTCCTCGGTTCAACTTGTTCTGTGAAAGTTTCAAAAAGAAACTTGTTCTCTGAAAAAAGAAACCTAGATGTTGGACGACAGAGGGTCCAAGCCATCAGCCTCCGGCATCATCTCGCGGCGGGCACGGTAGATCGGGGCGTGGGGGATGTAGCGGGAGTTCGTCGCCTGCCGGCGCAGGTCCCAGCTCATGGCGCGGGGGCCACAGAGCAACATCTTGGGACGCCTCGGAGCTCCATCGCTGGTACTCTCTCCATCCTAAATTGTAAGTCATTCCAAGAATCTTAGAGAGTCAAAGTATTTTCATGTTTGACCAAATTTATAGAGAAAAATACTTAGATTTGTAATGTAAAGTGAGTATATTATGAAAATATAATTAAGGAAGAATTTAATGATACTTAGTTGATATCATAATAATAATAATTATTTTATCATATAAATTTGATTAAACTTAGAAAAGTTTGACTATCTAAAATTTTTAGAATAACTTACAATTTGAGATGAATGGAGTAGGTTCTACAGCGCCGCCCTTCCACTCCATCACCAATGCCGGAGGACGGGAGGAGCCTATCTGCCACAGCGCTCCAGTCCGTGCTACAGATCCCGTTGTGCTACTGTGCACTCATATCTCTGTTGCAGAATTCATCAAGAGATAACGAGCTCCGCAAATTTGTGATTCCAGTTTTGTTTGCGTTCCCACACCACGAGTGAAAAACTTAGAGCATCTCCAAGAGCTTGACTAAAATTAGTAGCCAAATTTTAATGTTTAGCCATTTTATAAAATAGATAACTTCTTAAAAAAGAAGAGGTTCGCAACAGCCTTGCTATCAGATAGCTAGTGCCAGTGGTTGGCTATATATGGCCAACGAAAATCAAGGGATAGCAAACTTTCTATTTTACAAAACCAAATAACACATCTGCTGGAGTCTATTTTTCTACTATAAAAGTTCTAAAAGGCCTCCATAATAAGAATAGCAAAGCTGTTGGAGTTGCTCTTAGATTCCAGTTTTGTTTGCACTCCATCAAAACGTGAAAAAGCCCGCGTCATAAAATAACTAGCAAAATATGCCCGTGCGTTGCTACGGGAGCAAATAGATGTTTGTAGAAAATGAGCACTCTGTTATATTTTGTG
>Ga0182004_10002558_pt1 | contig 14219 bp, 8 predicted proteins | sample Sormic07211540_1_FD_120479 | JGI IMG/M metagenome (GOLD analysis project Ga0182004, IMG submission 120479) | Endophyte microbial communities from Sorghum bicolor roots, Mead, Nebraska, USA - 072115-40_1 MetaG | ecosystem: Host-associated > Plants > Roots > Unclassified | place: USA: Nebraska...
TCTCGCTAATTTACAAACTTGCGGAACCTAAGAACCTGCGCCGGGCTGCAGGTATCTTCATTTTTTATTTGCCCTTTTCACATAGTTAATTGTTTAAAATTTGATTAAGGATGAATCATCGAAAGATTTGGTGAAGTCAGTTTAGAACTATTAGTATTAGTATGTATGACTTCTCTTAATTTAAGGAACAAACTTCTCTAATTTTGGTGTGGAAAATGTATGCTAAAAACTTTAATATTGGTCAAATTATTATGTTGCCAAAGCAACTTATGGAATTTGTTAGCTTATATTGTCATTGGTTTCCCAAAATTTTATGATATAAGTCCGCCCTAGGTCATTTCTCAAGCTGGATTCGCCACTAGGTGCCATGTTTTTGGTTATTTTAAAGCTATCTATGTTGTTAGTTCTTTAGTTCTTTTAATTTGGATTCCAGCCACCAATGACTTATTCTATAAGATAAGCTGAGACCAATTTATTTCCTGATTTTCTTAATGTGAGGTTGTGTGCTTGTGCTATGATGATTATTTTTATTTCTAAGATACTATACACTTTCTGAGGTAATGGGCATGTGCTATGATGATTACTTTTATTCCTAATATACTATACAAATTCTGAGGCAATAGGCATGTGCATGTGTATGTGCTTTGATTTATTATACATTTATTATGGGGTAATATGGCATGTGCAATGATGATTAGACTATAGTGGCATATGATTTTAATTGCAGTATGGTTGAAGAGATCATGGCAGCTGATGACCATAGTGTTCCCTGAACTTGAGGCTGGTTTTGTTGTTTTTGGGGAACATGGTGATGGGGATGTAATTGAGCCTGTGCTGGCAATCTGATCTAAGCTCATACCCACTGCCTGTGATGTATTTTCATATAACTGAGCATATGCCTTTGCCTATGATGGTTATACTTGTCTCTTGGTTTTTTTGACTACAGTTTACACTGCAAACTATATTGTTGCAAACCTAATGAAGTAAGTGGTGGTAAGCATACCACAAGTGCAAACTGGTAACTAGAATAAGTTTGGCGCAGGCAACCAAACATGGTTCTTGCATAGCTAATATTTGAATCTGATGCAAGTGCAGGCAACCAAACAGCTGCTGTTGCTAGCCTAGCTATGATAATGCAGGTAACCAAACAAGAGGGTGTTGCATGCAGTGAGCTTGGCCAAAGTTGGCTTAGCTGGCTTGTGCGGTCCTGGTTGGCATGGAAAGGGAACCAAACACGCCCTTAATGCATTCAAAAAGCTAGTATACATAATGTATCTAAGACAAAATCACAAACACTTAAATGCAGACTTTACGTGATAGCTATCAAAGCTTAGCTTCTACCAACTACGAAACTATATGATCCAAAATGTGAATTATTGGTAGTGCATAAGGCAATTTGTGAGAAACACCATTAGAGAGCGGCAATAGACACACCTCCACTCGGCGGCTACAGTAGCTTGCAACCCCCTCTACCCACAAAATGTTGTAGATCGCTGAAAGCCCAAGTTTAGTTTTGGTAATTAATGATACCAAGTTGCTAATACCATTGTGTTTAAGTGATTTGAGTTAGGTATAGCAACACATGTGGTGAAGGATTAATGTGACATAGAGTGGTGGCTACATGATCACAAAGAGATGAAGCATGAAGTGGAGATCATGGTGTTCGAGCACTTGGTGATGGACAAGGAGTAAAGTGATCAAGGCAAAGTTATAATCATAGGGTTTTGCTTTTGCCGGTCTAAGTAGAGTAGAGAAGTGATTGACCAGATTTAGGGTAGATAGCCAACTATCAAGTGGGAAAATCACGATCATCTCTCAAATCAAGTGCTACTAGGTCTACATCTTGAGCATATGAATTAGGATCTAGTAAAGTACTAACCTAACTCCTTTGAGAAAATATTTGTGAAATGCTAACCTACATACACAATGGTGTTGTACACTTAGTCGTGTTAGCATATTTCCAAAGGAGGTAGAGTTTGAGGGGTATAGAGGGGTTTGGGTTTCTCTCTCCCTCCCGCCGAGCTTGCGAGGCGAGATTCGACAGTTTTGAAAAAATAGAATGCCTATTTTCTATTGCATCGAAGAAAAGTTTCTGTGAAGTCGCGCTAGTGTTTCTTGCTGAGAAACACACATCGGACACTGGGTCAGACAGCGGACACTGAGACCGCGTCCAACGAGTACAACGCAGAGAGATGGTTCTCTTTTGTGCATTGGAGCGTTCGACGCTCAAGTGTTGGTGCGTCCGATGCCACACCATCGGACACGTCCGACGCATCCTAGAGAGTTTCTAGGTGTGAGGTGGTCCGTCCGATGCTTAGCGTGTGACGCATCTGACACGTGCTCCAAAAGTTTGTTAATGTTTAAGTGACCATTGGCGATCAACGGGTCACATTCAAAGAGAGACACGTGGCAGCAATCTAACACGCGTGGCAGACGAGCGTCAGATGTTGGGCCATGTCCAACGGGTAAGCGTCGGAGCGTCCGACACCCCCAAATTTTCCCTTAATGGCTAGCTGTTGAGTGAAACATTGTAAATAGAAGGTGGTCATGTTTGGGGGCTTCTCTCTTGTACATCTGAATGCTTGAGGCATACTTTAAGCTAGAGAACATCCCCTCCACTCATCTCCTTGCTTGATTGCTCATCCAAGTGAGATTGAGTGAGATTCAAGTGCATTGCTTAGAAAGTTGTATCTAGTGGCATTTGATCTTTGAGTTTCCTGTAGATTTCTTATTACTCTTTGGTGTTTCTTGACACCCTAGATGGTTTGGAGCAGCGGAAGTACTGAGCTCATAGTTGGAGATTTTTTCGAGCCTCACCAAGTGATTTATGAGGGGTTCTTGAGCCTTTCTTGCAGGAGATCGCAATTGGCTACTCTAGTGGATTGCTCGTGGCTTGGAGGATCTCTATCTTGTGAGTGGATGTGCGGCACCCACTAAGGGTTTGACTTTGGATTGCCCATTAGCTCGTGATCCATCAAGTGGGTGTATCGCCATAACGAGGACTAACTTGCCGGGACGCAAGTGAACCTTGGTAAAAAATCTTATATCATCTCTTGCCGAGGATTTCATATTGTGTATGCTATTATGATTGATTCGTGGATATATCTCTATTCTTTAACGCCATTATAAGAATCATCACTCACTCCTTAGTCCTTACTACTTGCATACCTTGTTAGCTGTTTAGCTTGTGTAGCTTTGTTTTCTTGTTTAGGAGTAGAACTTAGTGTTGTCTTCTTTTGTTGGTGTAGTTTAGTGTTTAGCCTTGTACTAGACTTATATAGGTGGCTTGCACAACTTAGTTGTGCTAGTGCTAGAATTGTTTCGCTATTTATTTTACTAACAAACTTGTCTGGTTAAGTTTGTAGAAATTTTAAATAGGCTATTCATCCCCCTCTACCCATTTGGACCTTACAACTGCCTAAGCTCCGCATCACTAAGGACCCAAGGCTTGCTGACTATGACGATATCGTTCCCAAGCGTAGCGCCTGCTTAGCTGCTAAGAGCAAGTTCAGAGCAACAGATCCGGATGTCTAGACAAGAAAGGTGCTCTTGAAGCTCAGGCTTGAGGTCCAGACGACGAAACCTGATGAGGCATCTTTAGAGGAGTTTTAGCAGACTTTCGCCATGCCGCTACCCTCTGGAATACGGGAAGCCATGGAGGCCCTACTCGGAGAGGCCAGCATCGACAGACATCGATTAGGCCAAGTGAGGTGACTGATGTTGAGTAGGCTAAGCAGTCCCAATGTTGCCTTGTTGTATCCATGGCCATATAATCCTTTGAGTGTATTGTACCTGCTAGGCTTTTCCTCTAGCTGATCGATGAATCTTGGCCGCTGATGCATGGTAAAGTCTTGCTCGTGGATATCAAGCAGCTAGAGTTTGTTGATGTTGTAAAACAATTCCTTTCGTCTTAATGAAATACGAGTACATGTACCCACAAAAAATGTTGCAAACCTCATGTAATAGCGATCGACTGCAAACAAAATGTGCGAACATCACACTCAAAATATCATGTTCTAGCATTAGTATGCCATATTCGAACTTGAATTAATTTCCTTATTTTCGATGAAATGCCAGACATAAACCTAGTATAAGAGTTTGTTTGGAGGTGTATGTATTTCTCTTTGTGTTGAAGTGGATTAGAGTAGACTTACACTAAGTTTCACTCTAATACTTATAATTTAATGTAGTAGATACATGCACATCCAAACAAATATAAGGAACACAGTGGTTCAGCCCGATAGAAAGTACGTACAAATTGTCGCCATGTGATAAAATACTGAATTTGTAGCTCAACAGACAAATGAGTTTAAGTTTCGAAGGAAAGAAATATTTCTGAACCAAGCTTTGGACGTGGGAAACACAACAGATCTCTGGCCTTCAAAGTCCAGCTTGACCAGCAGCCCACTCTACGGAACCGCAGGCCTACACGGCTACATGATGAGGCAGCCACAATTCAGAAAAATGAAAAAAAAAAAGAGTCAGGCCTACGGGCTAGCGCGTGCAACTGCCTCGGCCCAGTTTCCACACAGGTTGATTCAGAAATCGCGCGAGGCTGACCTTGTGATCGGTAGGATGAAAACGGATATTTTTCGACCCTATTCTATACGGAATCCGTTTTTGTTTAAAATGATTCAGATCCATCTAAATCCGAGTCTATATATTCGACATCCGATATTATATTCGTATCCAAATATTGTATATTTATGATATTGATATCCAATCGTATCCTGTCCGATATGATTAATATTATCCGTATTCAAATTCGAATCCGAGCATAAATATGAAAATAAATATGATATCAATAATATCTGTTCGTATTTGATCCGTTTTCATCTATAGTCACAAGAGAAGAAGAAAAAACACCTCCTGATCCTCATGCTGCTTTTTTAGTGAAAAACAGGGGTCTTTTATTAAAAAGGAGCAAAAGCTTTACAAAGTCGAATCATGAAACGAAAAGGGAGTAAAAAAAAAGATCATACTGATTACACATAATCCTCTAGCCTTTTTGCTCGAACAATAATCCAAGCGAATTCTCTTTTAAAGGTCCTCTTGCAGTTTGCTATTGAGGGTGCAATGTTTGTGAAGATTGTATCATTCCTGACTTTCCCAAATTGATCAGGCCATTGTGACTATGATTTCCATTAAAAAAGGCAAATGCAGCATTGCTTTGGCATGATCTAGAAAAGCAAAGCAGTCCCCAGAATGAGCCGATCCTCATGCTGTAATGCATCCTGCTGCCCAGGCCACCTTTTATCTGCCAACACAAAGCCATGCCGGCCGGCCGGCTGGCGACTGCAAAACTACGCAGAGTTTGAGCTGATTCCCGGCGGCTGATGATGCCGAGAACCGAGAGGGAGAACAAGCTTCCCATCCAATGGCAGGTGGCAGCCCATCCCTGGCCTTTTCTTTTTGTCCAACAACGAAGAGCTAGCCATGCCGATCGCGGAGAACAGCGCGCACTCACAGACTGCCGCTGATGATGATGATGGCGAAAGATGAGCCCATTCCGTCACCGTGCACGGATGCAACGCTGACAAGATGGAAACGGGACAGAGGGAACCTCCTGTGCTGTCCAGACTCCAGAGCCAATATTTTACGCCAATAATGCCGTGGATAAGTGCATCATATACACAGCATGTTCCTTAAACAAAAAAGAAGCATATAGGAGTACATAGCATGGCAGCGGGACCAGCAAGACCCACATAATTCATCGGATGTTACTGTGTAACTGTGTTAGTGGTCTGTGGCTGGCACTGTTTGTTATTCAGTCAGAGATGAAAACGAAGGATGGCACAGACGACAGAACCATGCTCCATGCATCTGGTCTACTCAGATTCAGATATGAATGCATCTGGTCTGTCGTTTCTTCCTCCATGCACAATCCCATCCTTTTGGCCCGGCCTAGCGATTAAGATTTTTGCAGACCTGCACACACGAGACACAGGACGACGCTAAAGATGTGGCACGGTGAAACTTGATACATTTCACTCCACAAATATCTCTTTTTTTTTTAAAGCATCAAGTCAGATCTCCCGATCCCGATGCAAACATGACCTCATAGTGCGCTATATATGACAGCCCGAACAGGACCTGGTACAGTTCAATTTCAACTCCATTCAGTTTTCCTCTTCCGTTCATTTCCACGGCCTCATCTTCCTCCAGGTCCAGCCCCTACGAAGCTAGCCACAGCGACGTAGCCGATGGACGGGTCGAGTACATGGATGCAATAATCCTCGCGTCACTCGAGCACGAGCGCGACTACTAGGAACCGAAAACAACAGAGCTCGCGCCGCAACCTCCCACATCGTTGACCCATCATCCGCCATCCCCCACCGTGCCCACGGACGATCGGTGTCGCGACATGGACAGCGAGGCTGTTCGCGTGGCAGAAAAATTATAGCTGAAACTATTGAATAGCTAACACATAACATCAAGCGAACACGCTCGGCCGCTGGTCGAAGGCGGGGCGGGGGTCAAAGCCGCGCTCCGACAGAAGGCCCGCGCTAGGCCGCGACAGCACGCCCGTGCGCACGAGCGCAGGCGCAGTGCTGGTGCGCGCGCCCGATCGCGAGGTCTCCGGCAGGCCATTTTGTGGGCAGTCGGCAGTGGAAGTGCCAGTGCGTGCATCTCCCGTCGCTCTCGCCGCCACTGTTTGCGTCGCGCGCAAATATTCTCGGAGAGGGAGAGGGCCGCGGACTCTCGCTCGCCCGCCCACTCGTCGCTGCGCCTGCTGCTCCCTCCTCCGGCCGGTCCTCCGGCCCCGAGCTTCCACTCGGCCTCCATGTCATGCTCGACTGCTCGTGTGCGGTCGCGTGCCAATAAATTATGGAACAAGCAATTATGGAACTTTTTCTCTGATCTGAATAATAATATATATATAAAACATGATGAACTGCAACTGTCATGCCTCATCATGTGTAGTGCGAACCTACTCATGCTGCCGGGGTGCAGCAGTGCAGTGGATGCAGGCTCATTTGGGAAAGTGTAAAGAGCTCCAAGGCTTCTTCTGGATCGGACATCAAGTTGGTGATCGAGCCAGCCAGCAAACGTTGCTACACACATGACACATGTAATGTAACTGTGGCAGTTGACTCGGATTTCCTTCGCTCACCTCTGCTCATGAACGAGCAAGGCATCGATCGGCAGTTCAGCACTGTAGTCCATGGCCTGTCCAGAACAACGAACACAAAAAGAAAAAAGAAGCGCGCACCTGGTCCTGATACACGAAGTCAAATTCACGAGTAGCACGTGAACCCCCCGAAAATTCCACGTTTGACACATAAAGTCATGAGACCCAGTTTTTTCAAAAAAGAATACGCACTAACAATATTTGACAATAGATCTCTACTATTATAAAAACCCACATCTTGGACTAAATTACACACTACTGACATTATGTAAAATAATGTTTAATCATCGTCTGAATTATCCACATGTGTAATTATGAAAAATGTCATTAAGTAATCCCTTTACAATTAATTACCCACCCCTACTATTATTCCTACTATTATTAAAATAACCTAGAATGACCTCTAAATCAGATTATCTATATCAAACATTATTAAAAAACAAAAATACTTCTAAATTACTCAATTATATAATTGTAAATATAGAAAAAACTTTAACTCAAGGTATACTCCTTTAGTCCGTAAAAAAGAGTCTATGGGAATTGTGTTGGTCAAACTTTCTCAACTTTGACTAGGTTTGTAGAAAATACGTGCAACATTTATATCTCCAAATAAGTTTATTATGAAAGTATATTTAACGATCTACCTAATAATACTAATTATGTACCATAAATAATAATATTTTTTAAATATATTTGGTCAAAGTTAAAAGTTATTAACTTTTGGGAAATGAGGGAGTATAAATTAACCCGCCAGATTTTCAGCAAGACAATAATTTAACTTGGCTATTATTGAAATAACCTAAATAGCTCCAGAACCTAAACTATCTACATATATACCATTCAAAATACATAGATAAAAGTACTTCTATATACAATATGCTTTAGATTGATAGTGCATCATCATGGATAGAACATGTCCACGTCCCTGCATTAAATTCATAACTGAGGCTTAACTCCAATACAATATGACGTGAGACCATACATATTTGAAAGTAGACTTCATAATACTAGAACGTCCAAATCAGACTTCGTATGAATTCGTTGTAACCATCGCAAGTTTCTACCATTCTGTAGTCCAAATCCAACTTCGAAAATGTGTTGGATTTGATACCTTTCATTTATTGGACCAAAAGTGGTGTAGTGCTTGGTGGAGAACATTGAGACTTGGACTTGGTGTCCAATCAACTTCATAAACCATCCATGCTCCCCATACGCAATCAACTCTTCTCTTGATGCATATAAGTAAGCAAGAGCAACTCTAGCAGGGCCCCTACTCAAGCTCCAATAGCTAAATATGGGTACCTAGACTAAAAACATTACTCCAGCAGGGCTCCTACTCCAGACCCCATATTTGGCTGGGCACCCATATTTCTCCTCCAGACCCCATTCCTCAAACCCCATTCCTCAGACCCCATTCCTGTTGGCCCAATAGGACAGCCTCCATCCTCCATCGTGTGTCCTAGCCCCAGCATATGCTCCCTCTCTCTCTTCCCTTGCATGTGCATGACACCCTACGGTAACCGGCTCGATGCTCTAATTGTGTCCCTGTCCAAAGAAAGAAGAAAGAGGAAGAAGAAAAAGACAATGACGAGTGGGTCCCTTCTATCACTCTCTCTGGAAGAGGTTTGGGGGCCCAAATTTGGGTGCTACTGTTGGAGTTGAAGCAAAAAAGTTGAGCCCCAAAAAGTAGGGGGAGCACCCAAATTAAAAATAGGGGCCTAGTTTTTGGGGTTACTGCTGGAGTTGCTCTAACAGTGGGTAGGTCCAAGGCCTAAACTCAACAAAAAAACACCTCTTAACTAACCTCAAAGTTCAATAGTTCACCACCAGAAAAAGACTAAGCAACAACTTATGACTAACTAAAACAATCAACTCAACTATCTAGGTAGACGGACTATCACGCCTCCGCTAGGCCCTCTTGTAGCTTCCCTAGGATTGTTTTCGCCATGTCATGAGCTTTGGGCATCAAAAGTGGCTTCCACGACTTACCTAGCAAGACTGTCTTGTGGATGATCGTCTTAAGGGATGCCAACACCTTGTCGTTGAAGATGACATCGTTCGTTGTCTTCCACAAAATCCACATAATAAAACCCGCACATACAAACAAAGTCAAGCTCCTCAACCCTCCATGTAGCTTGCCAATCACCTCTACAAACAAAGCTTCAAGAGAGTTGGGTGATCTAGACCACCCAACACACAGCGAAAAAAACGTCCAGAGGAAAGATGCAATTGGGCCTGTTCCAATTGTTAAATTTATTACTCTTACATCTGGTTACTCGGTATTGCACTGATTCTTAACTTTCAAATGAAGATTGCTAGGAAGCACAACCTTCTACTCTTTGAAGACCGCAAGTTTGCTAACATTGGGGATACAGTAACTATGCAACCTGAAGGGTGAGAAAAAGAAATTATAAATATCTTTATTTTCCTTCTTATACATTTGTGTGGTATATTTAGACTTTTTTATACTTTGGTTCAAAGGTATATTCCACATCTTAGACTGGACGGATATAATGATCACATATAGTTCATGGATCTAGGATTTGTAGATGGTTTGAAGCTGAAGGTATTTTATGACATATATACATATGCCTTACACAATTACTGAGTTAAAGATAATAGTCATGTTATATCTGTTAATAGCTCGTACATTGCATTGCTCTGGCATTATTGAAGGGTTTGCCCGAAGGAAGAGGTCTATTTTTGCTTGCTGAAATGAGCTGCTGGCAACCTTGCTTATGGGACCTATAACATTTACATATATTTTGACCCTATCTCACAATTGCTAGCCTTAACTTATTTTACTATCTCGTGTTTAGGTGGCTTCCCATTGATGTTATTAGGTTAGTGTTTAATTAACAACTCACACATATATATATTTTCTTCAGCTGGAAGTAAAGTAGTATAACTGAGTTTCTTACTTTCATAGACAATAATTGGTGCTGGATTTTGATATATATGAATGCATGTCGCTATGCTAGAAGACTTTTGACATGTCAACATATTGCCCCATATTTTTTAGGAAGTAAAGGAACATGCCATGAATTACTTACACTCATTAGATTGGTGTAGAACTAAAATGAGAACAGTAGTAAAAAACCAAGATTCAGTCTTGAAATACAACACAGAGAATTACTTATACTATTCACATATTTTCCTTTCATAGTTAGAATCTGTGTGTGTTTGAAAAAGTTACTTAACCTGTCGCGTAGCGTTAACACGACTACGGGTTACTTTATGCGAACTGCCAACTTACGCCGCCCTCAATTGCGCTGGGAGCCGTCCTCAAGAGGGAGCCACCTTGCGCTCAGCCAACAAGGAGACGCACTCAGCTAAACTAGAGGAGCTTGAACATGCATGGGGTCACTGGCGCCTCCCTCGTCTTGTGCCGGAGCAAGTTGGACTCCAGCATATGCATGCCCGCGGCGCCTCAAGGCGAAGAACGACAACGTCAACGAGTGACGAGCCTGTCCCCTCGTTTTGGGTGGACAGACTCACCCCATCCCCCTCGTCGGCTCATTGCTCCACGACCAGGTGAAAACTGATTCTGTCCGTACTCTCCCCCATGGTCCTCCAAACCAAGCTTTGCCCAGCAGCATTTCAGCCTGAGATTCTCAGCCACTCATCGTTTCGTCAATGGTGGAAATTAGGGGAGAAAAGCACGGGCCAGCCGGGGCACTACGTATGCGTAATTAATCGTCTATCTAATTTCTCCGATCAGGATCCCAGAGACGACAGTCATCAGACCGCAGAAAGGGCGGCGTTTTTGGAGAAGAACACGCCCGTCGACCGACCCGTTGTTTTCCTCCACAGAAAAACCGGCAATAATGCTCCGTCCGTCGTATGTCGTATAGCGATACTGTGCTGTGCCATCTGCTGAAAACACGCGCGCACGTACGCCCCCATCGGCGGACCACCTGATGAATCAGGTGTGAGGATGATGAACCACGCCGGTTTGGCTTTCGCGGCTTTGACCGCGGCCCGTCCGCCTGTTGGTCGTCGACGGCGACGGCAGCGCAAGGCACTTCAGCAGGGGCACCGGCGATCTTTTCACCTCGTGATGCTCCAGCATACGTCTCTTTCGCCCAATGCAAAGCTTTTCCAGTCACTGCTAGTCACAATTGAGAGCCAGCTCACGCACGCAAAGCTTTTTTAATTTTTATTTTGAGGACGAATCACGCACTGCAAAGTTGACAGGCCATCGTAGGTCAGCGGTGGGCGTTGCCTAACAGCTTCCTCGCCGATCGACTGGGCGTCGCCATCCCATCCGGTTAATAGATTTGACCAGTGATTTGATATGCACATGAACGGACTACTGTATTTCTGGAGCTAATGCATACTAGCACATAGTAATGTAGTGCTCTTGCTCTGAAAGTCGTTTTGCAGGTTTTACAGCCATAGAATTAGCCCGCGGTAATTGCGTGGCAAAGGGCGCAACTTCGAACAGCCACGCATTCCCGTGAGAGCACTGCACGGATGATCTACTCCTACCACAAAACATGTTTGATCTTGATGCTTTTACAAACAGTGGCAAGAAAGCAAAGTTGATGGCTAGCTGTGCAGAAGCGATGGACACTGTAGAGAGGGGCGAGCATACCATGCAGTGCTGACGCATTTGGAGACACACAAGTAAGCCATGGCGGTTCGTTGGCGCGTGGTGGTACTGGCAATTGGCAAAGAACAGCGATCGGATCTGTGGCAAATGCCAGTAGCTAGGGACCTATAGCTTCTTTTGCCAGGTGACGTTCTCAAGTGTTTTCAGAGTTCGGTTTGATTTGAAGCGTAGACTAGTTCAGTCAGGTGTTATTCGAGTTAGGTATACTACGTAGGTTCGAATCCTTCCTGGTTGGTTGTTGGATGTGTAATGTGCCACTAAGCTTTGTGAGTCAACTCCAGTACATTAGCTCTTGCGATTTACTCTAACAAAAAGGGATGGCATTCTAGGTATTTATCTTTCTATATATACCTCGCATTCTACATAAACATTGGGGGTCGACTTGCTACTGTTTCAAGAGATGACAAAATTAAAATTAATTAGGTGATGTGCGACCTAAAGGAGCAAAATCAATTACATCCACAACTCTAACCTTGTTCTGAATTCTTTTTTACATTTGCAATCTTGTATTGAATATTTTTGGGATGCCAAGGCTACCGCATGATCGCAGGATTGATATTTTGCATTCTAGGACAAGTGCGCCCACAGTGATGTCCCTTCATCCCAAAATACATGCATTATTCTAGTTTTATCCTAAAAGATCAAATTATTCTAACCGTGATCAAGTTAGAAAAGTAATAATTACATTAGTGCAACTAATAGGAATGATGGTAGATATCATGGTTTATCAGCCAAACGAACAAGGCACGACACACAGTAAAAATCCACTTATGATTCAAACCATGAACTGATGGTGAATACCGGGGAGGGTCCATAAAATTAGCAACCCTTGGCAGATCTAGCTAGCGGTCTGGCCTAGGGTGGCACGGAGTCGGCGGCGGCGGTGAGGTGGCTCTAGGGCATGGTGAAAGCAAGGCGTCTTCTAGAGCGCAATGGCTACGTTAATCGATTATACAATGACTAGTTTTGTGCACTTAATTAGTTTTGTACAAGATTTAGGAAAACATATATAACAAGAAACAAATTTAAAAAGCTATCTAGATAGACCTGCACGATCATCTCTTTTGTGCTCGTCATTCCTAGCTATGTGCCAACAATAACTTATAATAATATAGAAGAGGAAGAAAGGGACACGTCTTATGTGATAGTGTCATCCCATAATGCCTCTTACACCTTAGGAGGAACTGCTTTTTTCCTTTTGTAGAGGAAAATGTCAATGAAAAAAAAATCAAACTACTCGATATAAAAATGTGATTTCCCAAATCTGAGTGCACGACATAGGTGATGATCTTGACTTTTATGTATGTTTGCTTTTAGACAAATGGCCAAAAAAGACTGGTCTCCAGTTCGTTTCTTCGTCGATCCTCTCCACGAGAAAATAGTTTCATCTTAGCTTTATGAATATTTAAATATTAACGCTAAATTGAATCACACACCAATAAAGGCTAGCAGCTCGAAGATGTACCTGATCTTGATCAACAAAAACATTGTGAATCCATGAAATTGACCGACGAGTTGGTTAGGCCGATTTAAAGCTCATTTTTGCCTAGTGTTGAAGGTAATTAACTATCAATTTTAAACGTCAACAAGAGTTGTAAAAAGGCATAAAATAAAACATCACCATAGACTTAGAGGTTTTCACTGACAATTTTTATGAGTTTTGGTGAATGTCTATTTCTGCAGGGGTTAACAGAAAATATCCATTGGAGGTCCGCATGTCAGATTTACATAGAGAGAAAAGACCCTATATACAAAAAAAGAAGACTCGGGAAGACGAACTCCCGGAGGGGGCACTTGGCAGCCAGCCAGGGCGGTCGCCCTATCCTCTAGGGTGGCCACCCTCCCCCTATGGCCAGTCAAGGGGAGGCTCCCCGATCGCTCCTCCACCGTCTTTAAGGATCAATAATAATCCTCCATTAAGGTTGGTTTGATCTGACGGCTGACGTTCCTTAGAGAAGGCTATATAAGCAAGGCCTTGACCCCTGGTTTAAGGGGGAATTCATTTATTAAAGGTAGCCATCAGTAGAGCTAGGGTTTAGAGAGTTTGTCTCCACTAGAGAATTAGAATAGCTACTCCAATTCTTCAAGTTCTACATAGGTTTAGACTAGCTTAGTTTAAGAAGAGTTGAGCAATTGCACTCGGGATTTCGGATCATTGTCAAGTTTGGTACTATCTTATATCTCTCTCTATGACTTTATTCTAAATATTATTATGTTCCTATTTATTATGTTCCTAGTTTGCTCTAGTAGTATATTGGTATAGTTATGATTTATAATGAGTTTATGTATATGTTTGCAAAGCGCTTAGCTCTTTTCTCAAGGGGGTTAAGTGGTACATTGTAACATCCCGGATTTTTACGAAAAACCAAAAATACGAACTTTTTAAAATTTTTCCTGTAATCGTGTGAAGCATATAGTTTCTAGGTCTAACTCGATCCTAACCCGCTAACAAAACGTCGCATTCATATAGAA
>Ga0182004_10002559_pt1 | contig 14219 bp, 9 predicted proteins | sample Sormic07211540_1_FD_120479 | JGI IMG/M metagenome (GOLD analysis project Ga0182004, IMG submission 120479) | Endophyte microbial communities from Sorghum bicolor roots, Mead, Nebraska, USA - 072115-40_1 MetaG | ecosystem: Host-associated > Plants > Roots > Unclassified | place: USA: Nebraska...
ATAACATAATTAAATCACTAAATTATAATAAAATAGTTGCAGTTATATATAGATGGAATAAGTTACATGTTTCCATAATTCCATTACAAGTTTCCAACTAAATCTTATAAACTATACTTGGGCTTTGTTTAGTTGCCGAAATAAAAAAATTTCGGCTACTTTTCGTTTGTTTGTGACAAATATTATCCAATTATAGACTAACTTACATGCAAACTGTGTAATTAGTTTTGTTTTTGACTATATTTAATGCTTCATGCATGTAACGCAAGATTCGATGTGACGGAGAATCTTGAAAAGTTTTTGGATTTTAGGGTGAACTAAACAAGGCCTTGTATGATTTGGAGTGGAAAAAGATACCTTGCGCTTTCTGCTACCGAGTATGAGCATGAGCACTCCATAGAGATGCAAGATTGCTATTCCCTCTTCATGCTGCTTGATGTTCTGCAATAATAAAACTAAGTACTTACTGATCACTGAGTACTCTAGGGATGGATATTTTCTAAGAAAATAATTGGTCAAATTAGAAGAGAGGAATTCCACGAACTAGAACTATTGATTACTCAGCTAATGTCTAATGGTACATTGGAATAGAACAAGATTGAATTTTACCGTTTGCACCTTTGCATCAGGGCCGGGAAGCAGCCGGACTGCCGGAGGGATCCTCAGGGAAGTAGCAGCGCCTCGGCCTGCCGGCCGTCAGCCGTCAGCGATGAGGGTTTTCGTCTTTCCAGCCGGCGGCAGGTTGAGAAGGTACTAGTTGCCTCGTTTGGTCTGGCTGTTCTACATGTGTTGGGTAGTTCGGAACTGGGCTGTTGTCGGGCCTAGAAGCAAACGAACGTAGAGTATTGGAGCTGTTGTATCAGCTGAGCAAAACTAGCAATTGCGTTTAATAATATAGCAACTCCAACAGATATGCTACCCTTGTTATCTAGACTATTTTTATATTTTTAAAGCAAAAAATAAAGTCCAACAGGTGTGCTATCTGGTTTGCTAAAATAGCAAGTTTACTACTTCTGAACTTTCGCTTGTTATATGTAGCATGTCGTCCTCACTAGCTATCATATACAAAGGCTGTTGTGAAATTCTATGCTTTGAGTGAGTTTTTATTTTACACAATGGCTAAACTTTGTAGTTTAGAATATAATTTTACCTAGTCTCTAGGAGATGCTCTTACATATGTACATGATATTAAAGGGTATATATACTTGGTATTTTTCTAGAAATTTTAGGGGACAATTGTACCCCCATGCACCTACTATAAATCTGCCCCTGTGGTGAAGTTGAACTGTTTTAACAATGTATTACACATAATAATTGTATTTAACAATATAATATACATGTACAGGTTATTAATAGGTGATTTAAGATAACTCTATGAATTGAAACTTTCAAGGACTGTGATGTCAACAACACTAGTGATGCATGTACTACGGTTTAAGCGAGATGGAAATTATGAGTTGGCGAATTGCACGTCATTTAAAGGTATGTTTAGATTTATTAGTGCTAATTGCTAGCAGCTAAAATTAGCACTGCTAGATTCAGACGATAGAACTAACAGTTCGAAATGACGTATTAAACGATTTTACTTTTAAAATAACAACTTGCAGGAAACAACAAAGGGGTGGTGGCGCAGTTGGCTAGCGCGTAGGTCTCATAGCTAAAGCGAGTGATCCTGAGGTCGAGAGTTCGAGCCTCTCTCACCCCACTTTTTACTCTTTTGTTTTCCACATAGTTAGCCTTATGTTTTTCTTTTTCCACATCATCAGTTTCACACTTATTATTCTCTCTCTCTCTCTCGCTCTCTCTCTTTTGCGTTACATGATGACACAGAACACCATTACTCTGGTTCTAAATTTTAGGCACGATTCCTCATTCTAAGTGAGGATTTCTAAAGATCTTGATTTTCAGAGCGAGCCTCATGGCAAATGGCTGTTGCAAAATAAATTCGTGATTTTCGAATGCTATATGCTGATGATGACGGTGCGAAGGATTTATACTTAAGTGTTGAAATAGGAATCCTATCAAGTGCATCCAACGCGTCACAAATTATAGTAGTCACTGGAACCATCAGATACAGCATCATTCAAAAGTACAGACTTCATCCTAAAAATCTCCAACATTTCTTCACTACACTCGGTAGCTACCAGTACCTAATTCATAGAAAGATATTTTCCGAACGTTACTTAGGGTATGCATGCATGAATTACACTTCTTCACTGGTAATCAACAACAACCATGGTTTTGTTATTATTAGCACACTAATCACATAATGCTGAGCTTCACGGTAGCTGGAACATTAGGAGCCAGGTGTGTCTGGGCCACCTCTCTTCCATAATTGCACCTCAGAGCAGCATCTTTAGACCTCTCAATCTCCGATATGCGCAAGGCTGGGTGCCTGACTTGATGTGTGCGAATTACAAGTGTCTTCAGCACAGGTGACCTCCTTAACAGAAACAGCAAGAGATGCACCAATTCTGATTCCCCACTAAACCCTCCAATCCTAATAGTCCTGAGACTTGCAGCTGTAAAATTCTTGGGCCATCTAATCTTCAGCATCTTCAGTGGTCGCAGGTTGCCACAAACCTGAATTAAATAAACCAGCATGAACCAGTAGAAGGCTAAAAGATAGTGGCTTCAACACTAGCTTGAGAAGGTACCAACTATGTAGCTATGATTATATTGTTTACAAGTGGGTATATTGTATACAAGAGCTGAAATATCTATGCATAGCAACAAGCAGGGTTCTTTCCCCCATACTAACAAGTACCCAGCGATACATGATGTTCAGAGTTAAAATATCTAGAAAATCAGTGCAAACTTGAAGTATAGTAAATATACAATAACTGAACAGTGACCACTCAGGTAGTGGGGTCATCAAGGGAATGGGAAAAAGCATGAAATCCTATTATTTAAGTCCAACTTATATACCTCAAGATTAAGTGTTTCAACTAAAGGAGCAGATTGAAGGATCAGAGCCACAATACGAATGCTATTTTTCCAAGACTGACGCATTTTTATACACAATGTAATTTCCTTCAAAACAGCAAACCTTCCATTGTGTTGTAGTATACGAGATACCTGGAGATAGACCGAAAATTAAATAAAGAGAAAACAGAGACTGCTTTAGCAAGAACAGAAATTCTACAGATATTATACGACCACATGATGGTTTCTTACATACCTGACAACGTGATGGAAAATGTAATGTCAGCACTTTGAGCTTATTAGGAAAATTATCTAAGAGATCCAAAGTGTGTTTCAGAATCCCGAAATAAGCACCTAGCTTGCTAAGAACTGGCACACACTCATACTCAATGTCTACTCTTCGACCCTTGTATGAGAAACTCTCCAATTTTTCAGCATGAATACTGATATTTCTTAATCTCCCACAGGAATAAACTTCCAAGTTCACCAGTTGTGCATGAGAAACTCTTAGATCAATCAATTTATGGCATGATCTCAGATACAAGTAGCAAAGAGCATTACAGCTGGACATGATACTCAGAAGAACCTCATCAACCACTCGCACATTGCAGAGTGACAGGGAATACAGACAAGAAAATCCACTGAGGTTTGCAGGTACTGTTTCAAAAATGCACTCGTAAAGAGACAATACATGCAATTGACAGCCACCCACATCAGAAAACTGCTTCAAAGGGAAGAAATATGCCTCTCTATGATCTATGGCTATCCTGCCATGCTCATCACAAAGGGAAAGAGTGAGTGTTTCTGCATGGGATGCAACAGCAAATGCAACCCATCGATCTAGCTCAGAAGCATGGGCTGAGCTTAATGGGAATTCGACCTTGAATTCCTTGAGTTTATTGCCCTTGTGATGGCTTAAAAGTTCATTTACTTTGCGCACAAATGTTGTAGCTTCTGAATTCGAGAAATCAAGATTTCCATGATTATCTGAATTTGGGGGCACTTGCATCCCAAAAGTATGCATGTCAAGGATGAGATGGTCCACAGATTCCCAGAGGTGTCTCCATCTTGTAGAAAGAACATCAGTCACTGCAGCCTCACGTACAGTCATCAGTGAAAGGATATTGATCAAAATGCCATCTGGCAGTGAACTGATCCTATCAGGACTCTGCACATAAAATAGATTAACTGGATGTTTTGAACCTTTTTCCCACTACAGAAGAAAGCATCTAATTTTAATATGAATGTTGAGTACAATGGCAAAGTCTCTACAGAGAAGAATATATTTCCTAAAGGTACAAAAATAAATATCCTTCTGTTCAATTTGCATAATGGTTCGAATTCTAGCCTTCAACTAATTCAGCACGACAAAGCACAAGGTCAGGAGGAAAGAGGATCCAAACGTCTCTGCATTTTCTACTAGATAAAACCATTAGTGGAAAAAAATGACATCCATGAGCAAACCAAACAACCCTAATCAGAAAAAATTTGCGGTATTATGTTTCTGTTGCATTGATCTGTGGAGATTAGTATAAACAAACAATGCTTATGAGAAAGAAAAATGGTAGTACATTCGTGGATTGTTAGATTTCCAATAGAACAACAAACAACAAAAACAATAATAAAGCATTCTAGTTTCAGAAAAAAAAATTACTAGCAAAGCCTTCTAGTACCAAACAAGAAAACAAAATTTTCTTCTATTTTATCATCCTTTAAAGGGTGCGATTAACCTAATGCACTTTTCACTAGAATAAGGAAGTGCACTATCTTAAGCTTTGATGAAAAATGGAAGAAACTCTACCTGGACATGTTGCTGGGCATTGCACGAGGTCCTGTTGTTGTCTGGTGGAATGCAGGCATCTGGAGAAAAGTCAAAAACAAACGCTGAGCTGCATGGTTAGGCGACTCAATTGTCTTCTAGCTACAACGTTGTGCCCTTCAAAACTGAGGAAATGGACAAGAAGCGTTTTCACTTTGGGCGTGTTTGTTTGCCTGGGCCTTCCCAGCCAGGCCGGTTCCCCTCGGCCAGGTCCTAAATGGCCAGGCCCAGATGGTGCAGTGCACCTGGTTTGGTTGCACTTCTCAGTTGAGCCTGGCTAGATTGAGCTGGTGCTTGTTTGCCTGCATAGGGTGGCAGTATAGCAAACTACCTTCTAACCAGCACCAAATGAAGCCCATGCCTGCACACGTTCGGCCTGGCTCGCCAGAAACGGTGGGAGTGGCCTTCACTGCCGGGCCTGGCTGGTGGGTGCTTTAATCATCGTGCTGGCCAGGCCCAAAACAAGTCCAGGTAAACAAACATCTCCACCTCACAGCCAGGCCCAACCCCTCGTCCAGGCAAACAAACACGCCCTTTGTGTTTCACCTCTACTTTTTCTAACCCCACATAAAAACAATACATCATAGTTTTTCTTTTTAATGTTGATGAACGGCTGAGGCAAAGTGACAAAGTACTTGGAACTGACACTCTCTGAGAAGGAGCTATTAAACTTGACTGAGGTTGGGAATAAAAAATCAGCTTCACAGATTCTTTTTCCTGCCTGACAAAAGTTTTGAATAGGTGGAATTTCCTTCTGATTTGGGATCGATCCCCACAAGCACGGCATTATGATTTATGAGAGATGATGTATCAACAATTGACCGACCTTATTCCTTAAAAATAAAACCCGACCAAATCCCATCCCCACATTATCGTTACCTCAAAGCTGAAACAGGAGCTCCCAATGGTTCCTCACCAAGCCGAATTTACAAATAAGAACAAGCTTGCAATCTGAGATGTGGCTTCTTGTAACCCCGACTCATTATGCAAGAAAAAAAAAAGGTTTCTCTGTGTGCCCAAAAAAAGTAGAAGTAAATCCCTCGCCCCCGAGCCAGCGCCCCAACCACCTCTGTTCCCTGCCGGATCCCACCCTGCTCGGACCATTCGTCCCGTTCTCTTCTAGTACTACTCTCTTGCTAAAAAAAACTCTCCTTCCATTTCGTAACGGCCACTGCTCTTTGATGCGCACCAGCAAACAATGGATAGGGTGGAGACAATTACCTGCGGAATCCGGCGGCGGCGGCAGAGCAGAGTCCATCTCGGCCAGGGCTGTGTTGCCGATGGCCTGATGCGGCCGCGAGTGGAAGACAGAGGGGCACCGAGCACGTCAGCTTCTCCTTCAACCTCCAGCCGGCGCACGGTGTCTGACTGGCGACCAATCGAGCATCTCCAGTCGCGCCCCCGTCGCCGAGCCTCAGCGCTCGTGCCTGCGCTGTGCAACCGTCCACCAGTGCCTAGGAGCAAGCCGAGCTCGCCGCCCTGGAGGCAAAGCTGGATCTGCGAGCTCACTGCTTACCGGCGTCCCAGCCCGCGCAGATGGGTAGACCTCACCGACGGCGGCCGCGCGGAGCTATCCGACGCGCGCAGGGGTTGGGGAGTGGTCGCCGGTGCGGCCCTAGCGGACCTCGTCGACGCCGCTTGAATACAAGTCAGGCTTATGTGCCAAAAAAAAAAAATATGCAGCTTGAATTGAAGTAAGGTCTGGTTTACTTAGGCCTTGTTTACTTCTACCCAAAAATGCAAAATTTTTCAAAATTCTCCATCACATCGAATCTTTAGATGCATGCATGGAGTATTAAATATAAACGAAAATAAAAACTAATTGCACAGTTTGGTCAAAATTGACGAGACGAATCTTTTAAGCCTAGTTAGTCCATAGTTGAACAATAATTACCACAAACAAACGAAAGTGCTACAGTGTCACGAAATGTTTTCGTTCAGGAACTAAACAAGGCCTAAAAACCTAAAATTTTTCAAGATTTTCAATCACATCGAATCTCACATCGAATCTTTAGACGTATGCATGGAGTACGCTCGTGCTAACGCTATGATAAAATCCAAAACACGATCAAATCACTACTACAATAATTTTAACTATGGCAGACATTTTAGATTAAACAAAACGCCTCGGACCAAAGGTCACAATAAATCTAAGGCATTTTGTTTGTCCGCTTCGGTTAATAAAATAAAAAAAACCAAAAAAATCCAGCGAGCCCATCGACGGGCCCACCAATCCAATGTCACCACTACCACTGCCGTCGAGGGAAGCCAGATCCACGTTGTTTGGGGATGGAGAAGGGGGAGCCGTCACCGAAGCTAGACTTCCCGCGCGCGTCGTCGATGGATACTTGAATTTGTTAATACACCTGGGTGCAAACAGCAACCCCGTGGAACATTAACACCCCAACTCGTTGTAACACCAAATTTCAGCAGTACTTTTCCCCCCTACCCAGCTGCACACAAGAAAACATCATCAGACACAGATTACACATCGTTCAAATGCAGGGAAGCATCGTTTAAGTGTTTCCACATCTCCCAAGCTCTGCCTTTCGTATGACTCAGAATAAGCTCTGCCTTTCGCCTGATTCACAACAAAACATCATCGTTGAAGTGTGTTTGTTTTCTTTTGAGGGAAAGCTACATGTCTGCCTTGCAAACTGAAACTTTAGAGTGCACACTTGCTATAGATAAGCAAAATACTCTCGCATCAGTGTAGTGCACTAACTGCACCAGCAAACAAGTACATCGACAAGAGAAATATGATCAAATATCCCAACACGTCACTGAACAAGGCAAATGATCAGCACCACAAGGCTACATAGCATTCTAATGACACAGCACAGTACTTATTTAAATTTGCATTTGTTCATAACTATACATTCAGTTGCTACCAGTACACAATTCATAGCAAATTATTATGAGTTCTGACCATAGGCTATAGCATTCTCAAAATACCGCTCTTACCGATAATCAGCAACATCCCTTTGTGCAAGCATGCTGCAGACAAGTCACATAACGCTCAACTTTACAGTAGATGGAATTTTGGGGGGCAGGTGTTTCAAAGCCACCCCTCTCGCATAATAGCACCTCATGGCATCTTCAGACTTTTCCCTCTTCCATCGGCCAAAGCCTACGTAGTGGCATGGATGTGGGTCAATTAGCAGATCCTTAAGCATTGGTGACCTCCTTAGCAGAAAGAACAAGAGCCGCAACAACTCAGCTTCCCCACTAAACCCTCCGAGCTTGACAGTGTGGAGCACTCTAAGAATACAATTCTTGGGCCATTTAACTTTCAACTTACTCACCGGTTGCAAATTTCCATAAACCTGTAGATAAATAAACTGGTATAAGATTGCCCAAGCCCAACAAATAATGGCTAAAACCAATTGCTTCAAAAGTCATGTCAGCTTACATGCTTTGATATAATAAGATATAAATAAGAGCAAGATATCTATGTGTAGCAACTAGCAGCACATTAGAATCAGCAGGACCTGACTCCACTAATTTTCCATACTCTAGTTTGAGACTTTGAGTACCCCGATTTGGCTTGGCCATTTAAGCAAGTGTAATTTGAGGACAACTCAGCAAGATATATATTGTTTAAAGGTAGAATTTTAATATAAACAAAAAAGACCAGTACCCATCATATGACTGGAAAAATCCCAAATCCATCACTATTAACGCTGTTCATTAGCAATCCCAGCTTACCTCAAGCTTAAATGTTTCAACAACAGGGGCAGCTTTCAGGAGATAAGCCACCGAATGGATGCGCTCTTTCCAAGATGTCAAGAGACACAGCACAATTTCCTTAAGACCAGCGAATCTTTCACCCTTTTGCAGCACACAGGGTACCTTGATATAGCACAAGAAAAAAAATGTGAATTTTAGCAAGAGTAGAACTTGTACAGAAGTACACACCAATGACACAGAACCCTTACATACCTGTAAACGTGAGGGAAATTGCAAGGTCAAACTTCTGAGCTTAAAGTGTGCACCTATGCACTCTAAAGGACATTCATTCTTCTTCACAAAATGAGCACTGAGACTGTGAACAACTGGCGCATATTCATACTGGACATCCACCTTATGACCCTTGTATGAGAAATCCACGAGCTTCTCAGCATGAATACTGATACTTATTAAGCTCTTGCAGTCATAAACTTCCATGCACAACAATTGTGGATGAGAAGCTCTCAAATTAATCAGCTGATGGCATTTCCTCAGACCCATGAGGCGGAGAGCAGAACAACTGGACATAATATTCAGAACAACTGCATCAACCACAGCCACAGAGTCGAGTTTAAGACAATAAAGATAAGAAAACCCACTAAGGTTTGCATGCACTGTTTCTATACTGCAATTTGACAGGTGCAATCGGTGCAATTTGCAGCCTACCACATCAGTAAAATGCTTCAAAGGGAAGCTGTAGGGCTCTACATGTTGTATGGCCACCATACCATGCACGTCACAAAGGGATAGTAAAAGTTTGAGGCTTTTGGCACCAGACGTCACAGCAAACACAACCCAGCGATTAATGTCAGGAGCATGAGCTGAAGTTAATGGGAACTGAACTTTGAATTCCTGGACTCCACTACCATTATGATGCCGCAGAAGCTCATTTACTTTATGCACGAACTTTGTAGCTTCTGAATTCCAGAGATCAGGATTTTCAAGATAATTGGAATTTGGTAGCACTTGCATCCCAAAAGCACGGGCCTTAAGGCTGAGCTGGTGGATGTTTTCCCACAGGTGTCTCCATCTGCTGGAAAGACAGTCAGTCATTGCAGCCTCCCTTATTGTCACTAATGAAAGAATTTTAACCAAAATGTCATCTGGCATCGCACTGATCCAATCAATATTCTGCAGAAGAAACAGGATGCTAGTTATTTAAGGCACTTCAAAACTTTGCTGTCCCATTGTTTTGCAGCAAAAAGATATTTTTTTTAAGTTGGCCATGGAGTATTCTATCTATTTGTACATGAAGCAACTGCATGTTTTTCTCTGCAAACTTGTGAAGAGAAGAGCATCTTCATAACAAAATATAGTTGGGGACCATATACTTTCCTTCAGTTGCCTAATACTTCAACTTATTCATAAATCAACCCCACAAAATGAAAGCATCATATTAAGCAAAGAGAGGGTCCAAACATCGGTGCATTTCCTATTATATATTCCACTACACTGCAGTTTGGTTCAAGTCCCATACAAACCCAACCGTTGTAAATATAGAAGCATCCATTAACTGTAAGAAATAGGCACAGTTTTCCTTGTAATAATAATAACAGTAAGAAATGCAATTTCATGACAATGATAGAGAAATATAAACACACAATTCATAACTCCAGAACCAATCAATAAAAGGAAATTTACCGACACTTCGGGATGCTGGACATTCCGCCAAATCCTCCTTTTCTTTGGTGGAATGAAGGTCACAGGTTGCTGATCGCTGTGCCAAGTGCCCCTCTTTTTTGGTGGGATGCATTCATCTAGAGAAAAGTAAGAAAGAAGTAATGAGCTGCACAGCTAGTATATCCTAGGGTGTTTGGTTGGGGTTGTTAAAGTTTAACAGGTACGGTAGCATTTTCGCTTTATTTGACAATTAGCGTCCAACCATGGACTAATTAAGCTCAAAAGATGCGTCTCGCAAATTACTCTCTAGCTGTGTTTTTAGTTTCGTAAATGTGTAAAGTGTTCTTGGTAACGTGCCCTTTGTTTTCCTAGGGTGAGGCATAAGAAGCCAAATACAAAACAATATACAGAGTACTAGGAATGCAAAGCTTGCCAGCCAGTCAGCCACCGATGATTTCTCCAGAATCCTTGAGTATTAGGTGGGGATTTGTTGGGAAGTTCCTTCCATCTTGGGTTTGATGATCGGGTCCCCCCAAAGGGCACAACAAAAGAGGATCAAAAGATAAGATTGAGGTTCCTAGAGTTAGTTCTTGAACAAGCAGAATTTCATACAGGTAGACGAGAAAGCACATTTGAGATGGCATTAGGACCAAGGGGTGAAAAAGAAAAGAAAACCAAACCATGTCTATGTAATGCATATCATCTCCACAGCAACTTTTTTTTTTGGAAAACGAGCTTGCAATTTGAGATGTGGCTTCTTGTAATTGTAACTCCAACTCATCATTAGGTAATGTATCAAAAAGAAGAAGAAATGTTCTCTATGTGCTCAAAAAAATGCAGTTTTTGCCTAGTAGAAGTAAATCCCTCTCCCTCAAGCCAGCGTCCCAACCTCCTCTGTAATATTCTCTTGCTAACAAGTTTAAAATAAATAAAAACCCTAAACCTCTCCTTCCATTTCGTAACGGCCACTGCTCTTTGATGCGCACCAGCAAACAGTGGAGGGGATGGAGACGATGATCACCTGCGGAATCTGGCGGCGGCGGGTCCCCGGGCGGCGGAGGCAGAGCAGAGTCCATCTGCGGAATGGATGCGGCCGAGAGCCGAAGGGGCAGCGACGGCAGTGAGGTGGGTGCGGACACAGGAGGCTTTTGGTGTGTGCTTGCTTTAGGCCCTGTTTACTTCACCACCTAAAAAAATTTTATTCATCACATCAAATTTTTGACACATACATGAAACATTAAATATAAATAAAAAAATAAACTAATTACACAGTTTGGTTAAAAATCACGAGATAAATTTTTTAAGCCTTGTTAATCCATGATTAGTCTTAAGTGTTACATTAACCCATAAATGCTAATAACAAATTAATTATACTTAATAGATTTGTCTTGCAGTTTTCAAACGAACTATGTAATTTGTTTTGTTATTAGTTTCTAAAAATCCTCCCGACATCCTTTCGACACATCCAATATAACACTTAAAAATTTTTTATCTCCAATCTAAACAGGCCGTTAGGCACACGTGGACCCAGGGCCACGGCCCGCGAGCCGGCCGCATGGCAAGAGTTCACATCTAGGCTCCATTTAGTTTCCTTTGCTAAATAAATTATTTTAGTTACTGTTAGGTGACTAATAGAACTAAATTATTTTAGTTTTTTTAGTCAATGTGTTTGGAACTTTAGCTACTAAAGTGACTAAAGTTTAGCTAGCTAAAATTTAGCAAGGAGAACCAAACAGAGCCCTATTCTAACCGCCGCTTGCTGTTAATAATAAAGTTGTTTATTATCAAAAAAAAATGTTCAGTTCAGTGTGCAGTGAGCCAATTCTGGAGGGCCAATTATGGCTTCCCAGAAATTTTTGTAAATTTTTTAAAATTCTCCATCACATCAAATCTTATGACATATGCATAGAGCATTAAATATAGATAAAAAAACTAATTGCCTAATTTATCTATAATTTACAAGATGAGTATTTTAAATCTAGTTAGTCTATGATTGAACAATACTTGTCAAATACAAACAAAAATATTATTATATCTATTTTATAAAAAAAAAATGGAACTAAACAAGACCTATCTCCACCATAGCATAGCAAGGTGGATTACGTTTTTAGACTTATAATAATACACTGATGTAGCAGGAAATGTACAGATCAATCATCGACGCTAAACGCCCAAGCTTTGCCAAAGAAAAACAAAAACTAAGTTTTTTTTAGTATCGTAGTATATTTATAACTATAGTAGTTAGTGTACACTCATAAATTAATTAAATTTAAAAAATTTATCTCGCAAAATATATACAAATTATACAATTAGTTATTTTTAATCTATATTTAGTATTTCATGTATGTGTCTAAATATTCGATGTGATACAAGAAATGTTTTTAAACACGAACTAAACGAGGCCTGTAGGGTTCCTTTCGCCACGCAATCTTTCTGAAGGATCAAGATATTCTCTTTCCTGCTTGATCATGCCAATCAACCATTGGTCTTTTTCCATGTTCTTGACCATTTCCCTAAACAATCAAATTAGGCATGGCATTCACAAAAGCCAATTATAATAAAAAAACTTAGTAAAGACCCATACAGATTCGTGTCTAATGTCCTTGTTCATTGTAATTTCAACCAAACAATGGTCATTAGTAAACACGAGATATATGTCAGCGTTAGGCAACACGTTGTCCCACATGCATCTTTACATTCTACACACAACTAACGGGGTAGTAATAAAGATATTAGGCTTCCATCCCTTAATTTTATAGGGAAAAAATATAGATTGAAGCATAATGTCCTTGTACCAAATAAAGATATACTCCCTTCATATAGGATTTAGGTATTATTTTGAACAAGGTTTGGGTCAAACATTGAGAATATAAATCATCAATAACTTTTAAATTGTCGAGTTTGCAAATGCGAAAATTATATGAATAGATTTGTCTTGAAAAATACTTTCATAAAAGTATACATATATTTTTTTCCTAAATATTTTTATAAAAATAAGTTGTGTTTTGGAGACCGTGTTGTTGTCCTAAACAGCATCTAAATCCTATACGGAGGGAGTATAAAGTTATGTCGACCTAACCTCCCTAACCAAACATGAGGTGGGTTTCATTCCATCCCAAAAATCAAGGATGGATCCAGCCCATTAAAAGATTCTAATATGGCTAGAGAAGGGTGAATAGTCTATTTAAAAATTCTACAAACTCACTAGAGCAAGAGGTTAGTAAATAATAAAGCGAAGATTTTTACTCTAGCTCTAATAGGGTGTTTGCAAGTCACCTATCTAACAATGCTAGTTGATATGATCACTAGGCACACAAGAGTTATGTCACTACAAGCTACACTAGTGAACTATGCTACACAAGGCAAGACTAGCAACTAAACTAGTTACACTACTTTGCGGTAAGTAAATGGAGAGGAAGAGATATTTATATCGCCGTGTAGGGGATGAACCAATCACCACTATATGAACAATCAAGCACCAGGAGAATGTCAATCAAACACAATTGAGACACTGAAAGGTCCAAATGGCTAGAGGGGGGGTGAATAGCCTATTTAATTTTTCTACAAACTTCAACTAGACAAGTTGATTAGTAAAACAAATGGCTAAGCAAAACTAGCACTAGCTCAACTAAGCTATGCAAGCCACCTAAACAAACTAGTACAAGGCCAAACACTAAAGCACAACAACAAGAGAAAGCTAGTTACACTCCTAAATAAGAAGACTAAACTAAACAAGCTAAACAACTAGCAAGGTAAACAAGTAAGGAAAGGAGTGGAGAGTGATTGTTATACCAACATTGTAGAGTTGAGATATATCTAACCAATCACTCACAATCACAAGAGAATCCTTGGCAAGAGATGACACAAGATTTTTTACCGAGGATCACTTGCTTCCCGGCAAGCTAGTCCTCGTTGTGGCGATACACTCACTTGATGGATCACGTGCTAATTGGCAATCCAAAGTCAAACCCTCAGCGGGTGCCGCACATCCACTCACAAGATAGGGATCCTCCAAGCCACGAGCAATCCACTAGAGTAGCCAATTGCGATCTCCCGCGGAGAAGGCTCAAGAACCCCTCACAAATCACTTGGTGAGGCTCGAAACAATCTCCAATCACGAGCTCAA
>Ga0182004_10002560_pt1 | contig 14216 bp, 9 predicted proteins | sample Sormic07211540_1_FD_120479 | JGI IMG/M metagenome (GOLD analysis project Ga0182004, IMG submission 120479) | Endophyte microbial communities from Sorghum bicolor roots, Mead, Nebraska, USA - 072115-40_1 MetaG | ecosystem: Host-associated > Plants > Roots > Unclassified | place: USA: Nebraska...
ATTTCTCTCTCTCAACTATGCATGAAGTAGTTGGTGAAGCTATTTTGCCAAACACTTTTTCCAAAACAGCTCAGCTTCATCTAGAAAGTCACTCATGAAGCTATTTTCTAAAAAAAACAGCTTCACTAGTGAAGTTGAGCTGTGCCAAACAAACCCTTATTTATCTATCAAAATATCTTATAATTCAAAATGGAGCATGCGGCTGAGCAAGGGGGCTCCCACGTTGCCATCCTGAGCTGCGGGCGGGCCACCACCACGCCGAGCTACGAGCAAGCCGGCCTTGCGCCCCCTTGCTGGCCACGGGAGAGAAGAGAGAACTAGCAAGGACTAAAGTGATTCACTTACATGTGGTCCTGCATGCAAGGAAGTTAAAGGGGATGCGATTTTTTCTCATCTGATAAAGCAACATTTTCTCAAAATTAGAATTCTAATGTTCTCAATCTCCAAAAATAACTTTCTGACAAAGCTGCTGCCACTGGCAATCTCTTCCTGAAGTGCGTGCCAATAGAAACAATCGAAAACAGCTATGATAATTTTGATATAAAAAAAGGGTATTATAAAGTAAAGTAGAGCTTAAACAATCGGATAGGAAGCTAGAATCCAGATGTTAGTTAAATACTTCAGAAAGGAAACAACGTGTAGTCCAGCCTTAACACGTTATCCTTTGTAGCAAATACTCCTAGTTACCATGGATTATCCCACCTTTTGCACAAATGGGAGTTCCGTAATAGAATAGAACATGTGTAATGGAGTAATATATTTTGTCCAGCTGAAGAAATCTGGACACACCAGAGAACAGCTATATTTAAATTTTTCTGACTTTAGTTTTACAACAATGAAGTGAACAACAACAGAAACGGGGGGAGAAGAGGTGGCCACTCTAGTCAGTAGTTTAACTGCTAATACAGAGCAAGCGCATAGACATAGAAGATAGCAGAAAAGGTATGAACAGACCATTTCAATAGAGAACTTGGCAAGCTGTCGAGATCCTTGAATAGCATATGTTGCCCAAAATTGGTGAAATTTGATGAAAAGCTGCCACGAATCCATGATAGTGATTTCTCAAGAATCCTAGGTGGCGGCGACAGGCTCAGCATTTGGAACATACCAACCACGGAGTATCTCGATGGCCTTCTTCCTCCTCGCCAGTCGAGACTTACGATGGTTCCCGGTGTTCCTATGCATGGCACCAACCTTCACTGTCTTGTCGATGGCTTTGTATGCCTCAGAGATCAATTTCTCTATTTCGATTATTTCTTCAGGTTGGGCATCAGGTTTCTTCCTAAGCTTTTCAAGAGCTCTTAAGACCTAATGAAAGAGCAAACGGTTTATGATCGTTTTTCAGAGAAGAGTATGCAATACTTCACTGTGTACAAAAATGATGAAGATATTGGTTGCCACAGGAGAAGTGGAATTTCATATTCTCATCCCCATTGACTATTATCAGTTTCATTTGTGTCATAAGATTCATCACATCAAACACAAAACAACTATTTGTTCACGCACAAGATAACCAGGGAATGAAATTCATTAACTTTCCTTGAGCTGTTTTTTCCCTTTGATGGCAATGATTATAAATAATAACAAAATATTTACTTCCATGTATACTAAAATAATGAGCTGACATTCTGATATTCAACTAAAGTCAAATCAATCTACATTTTTTATTTTTTTCATACCGTTTAACTCTACAAATATCTAATCTAGACTAAAATACTCAGACTGTTCAATTCTCCTGTCTTCCATGCCCCTCAATCAATAGTTCAATACACATTAGCCTGTGATAAATACCGGCTGTTAATCAACCCAATCTGCCAAAGCAAACCAAAACCCCCAAAAGGTCAGCTAAGGACAGCACTTCGATTGGGATGTATGATTCACAAATCAATCCCTTATAACAAGCTGATTCACATACTATTATCAAGCTAATTCAACAAAATGTACCGGCACTACAATCTTGCAAGAGCTTCTCCAAAGCTAATCTCCCTTTCTAACTGCATTATGCCACTTAAGCATTTCTTATCTCACAATGCGATTAAATTTCTGGCGAAATTATAAGCAACAAGGAGAGAGTCATATAGTCGCTGCCACTAAGCATAATCACTCATTCAGACAGGTACCTTTTTCATCCTGGTGCGCATCTCGGCCTTGCGCGCGTGATTGCGGATGCGGTGCTTGTCGTTCTGGCGCTCCCTCTTCTTGACCGAGTCCGGCTGCCGCCCTGTCGTGGCCTCGCACACCACCTCCAGCCCCCGCCGTCTCAACCTTCCCGCGGACGACGTTGAAGTCGCCGCCCAGGTCCCGTACCCGCCTGAAACCGCCATTCCCAACACAAGAGCCGATGAGTAAGCACAGGGGCATTGTCGAGCCGTCGAGGAATTGGAACCTGAGGTGCCGGATGAACCGTACCGAGTGGGGAGGCGAAAGGAAGGGAGGCAGAGAGACGGGCACGTGGGGAGAGGGCACGGAGCGAGAGAGACGTGGGGATCCGGGTGGGGGAAGGGAGGGAGGCGCAGAGGGAGGAGAGGGAGAAGAGCGGGGAGGTGGTGGCGGTGGCGGTGGCCATGGCTGCCGGTGGGAGGAGTTCGAACGCTTCTCGTGCCCGTGCAGATGGGCGTTATCTTATCCGGGCCGCCGAGCAGGGTATGAAGGCGGACGGGGGAATTGCGCAATCGACCCGCCAACACGGGATCAGAAAAATCGAGAGGGAGGTAAGAGTGAGAGAGAAACAGGAACACATATTGTTTGTGCATTTTAACTTTTTAAGGGCTGGTTCCTTTAACGTGGAATGGTTTCTCTGGAATTATTCCAGCTAGAATGATAGGCTTATTTGTACTTGATATGGATCAGCTGGAATAGTTTCCGGCCTCAAAACCGGTCAAACGAACGAGGTCTAAGTAAAAACATCTCAAGTTTAACAAAAAAATGTAGAGAGAATTATAAAAAATTATAACATCAAATATATATACTATAAAAATATAATTAATAAAAAATCTAGTGATATATAGTTGGTATTATAAATATTATTATTTTATTATATAAATTTGATCAAATTTAAGAGGTTTTGTATCTTCAAGAAAGTTTAAATGACTTTATAATTTAAGATGGATGGCTGACTATGATCCACGGACCATGAAGGTTCATGTGAATTTCAATGTTCATATGCACAATAAACAAAAGAACTATGGACAAAGAAAAAGCACGTTGCACCCAACTTTCCACGTTGTCAGAGGAGCATGTAGAGATAGCAGGCACCTCACTTGACAAACTACCATGAGGACTATATATGGCCTAGTTTAGATTTAATTTTTTAGATTTTAACACTATAGTTCTTTTATTTATATTTAATAATTATTGTCCAATCATAAACTAACTAGACTCAAAAGATTTGTCTCGCAAATTATAGACAAATTGTGTAATTAGTTATTTTTTTATCTATATCTAATGCTCCATGTATGTCCCGCAAGATTCGATGTGATGGAGAATTTTGAAAAATTTTACATTTTAAGTGTAACTAAACAAGGTCTATGTTGGAGAGGAATGGCAACCTTAAAGCAACTTCAAGAGCTTGACTAAAATTACTAGCCAAATTTCATTGTTTAGTCATTTTGTAAAATAGAAAACTTCTTAAAAAAAGAAGAGATCCACAACAACTTTGCTATTTTACAAAATCAGTTATCTAGTATCAGTGGTTGACTATATATGACCACCAAAATTTAAAGGATAGCTAACTTTTTATTTTATAAACTAAATAGCATCTATATTGGAGCCTATTTTTTATTATACAAATTCTAATAGCAAGCTGTTGAAGTTGCTCGCATTGAGGGTTGGGAAAGTTAACCAAGAACGTTAGGGGCAGTGGTCAGTGATGGGATCAAGGAGGCATGTGCAGGTGTGCCTTGCATTGAGGCGGCGTTGTGGATGACTGTTTTTTTTTCATGAAGCACATGTTCTCTTGTGTGTCTATTTTCAGGCTTTAAGTAGGCACTCATTCCTATTTGACCTATTGCAAAGTTCAAATAAAAAGATACAGACAAATTAGTTAAATGGTAGATATATGCTTGCTAAAGTAGACAAGATATTACATGTTACAAAGCCATAAAATCATAGAGGTCATATAATCCAAAAATGGAAGTCAACATGAATGTTAAGCCGAGCAAAATAGTAATTGAATGATAATGTATGTGAACTAATGGTTTCAGTTGTGAGATAAAAGGTCAAACTTAGTCCACAAGCTAGGTTGAGCTACCCGAGGTCATGGTGGTGTAGATGGCATTTGATCTTTATTTTCACCGTCCATTTGGTGATTAGAGAAGTTGAATGGCTAAGTTGATAGGGTAGAGATAGGTGTACCATAAAGAGAAACAAATTGTTGCTTATACGATTATCTAGTGCCACTAGGTGAGATATAACTTTGCATGTGCATTAAGATCGGGTGTCACAACGCTATGCAAGTGAAAATTGGAAGATCTTTTGAAAATACTAACTCAGTGCTAAAGGATATGGTCATCCGATGAGAAACCTAGCTATTGAAGTTAACCATTTAAAGAGATTTTGAAATAAGCTCGGCGGAACTGTTTTCATAGCCACCGAAGCTTAGCTGTTGTTGTTTGGATAAGTTCAATCATTCGTCAAATATCTCGGATGGTCACTGTGGCTTGACCACCGGAGTTTTGAGCACACTCTTGCATTGTAGTTTTCAACTAAGGCAGACATTCCTTCCATTGGCACTAGAGAGGTAACCGTCAGAGTTTAGATTTGACAAGATGGCACACGAGGAAAATTCAAATATGAGCACCAGAGCCCTCTGGTAGTGGCATCAGAGGCTAATTCAGAGAGGATGTTAGTGACTTAGTGTAATCTATTATCTTGATCACTAGAATTGTGTAGTTGTGCTTACCTAAACTTGCTAAACAATAGCTAGAGTTAGCTTTATTAGGGCATCCTTGTTATATCACGTTTTGTTTAATGTTGTGATTTGTAAAAAGTTTAATCAGACTATTCAACCCCTTCTAGCCATTAAAAAATTCTTTGAAGCCTCGCGCATTGCTGTCGAATTTTTTAGACATCAATTTTGAAACAAATCAGTAACATGGCTCAAAAAATAGCGTCACTTAATAAAGCTTCTAAATGTAAAGTTATTTTTCTGAACCACGATACAACATAGACAATGACACACATATATGTTCATCTAATCTCCAAAGGACTGGGCGGGTAGATCTCAATATTAATAAAGCATCACATACGTCTTATTATTGACGAATACATCGTCTACCAGAAAATAATAATAATAATAATAAATCTTAGGATAAATCTACGAACAAAGGAGCACCAATATGAAGTAAAAAAAAACTTTGATGAAAAAAGAAAAGTCAAACTAATCGAGTTACATTTAGTTCGCTAACCCAAAAGTTATTGGACTTTGTAAAACCACTGTCGCTGTCACTTCATCCTCCCGGTCTGGCCTAGGGAGTAGTATAGACGAGTGCCAAATTTATTTACCTGTCAAGTGTCAAATGTTGTCTGATAAGTAAATGGAGCCATTACTTTAGAGCATGCTAGGGCCTTGTTTAGTTTCGAAAAGTAAAAAGTTTTCGGTACTGTAACACTTTCGTTTGTTTGTGACAAATATTATCTAATTATGGACTAACTAGGATCAAAAGATTCGTCTCGTGATTTATAGCTAAACTGTGTAATTAGTTTTTGTTTTCGTTTATATTTAATGTTTCATGCATGTGTCATAAGATTCGATGTGACGGGGAATCTTGAAAACTTTTTGGTTTTCAGAGTGAACTAAACAAGGCCTAGGTTCTGTTGGCTTTTCTTGGCTGTATGAACAAACATGACCTATAGTTAGGGATGAAAACGTATCGGATACGGACGGATATCACCGATATCATATTTCTGGTTGGATTCGGATTCGAATACGGATAATGTCAATCATGTCGGATAAGATATAATTGGATGTCGACATCATAAATATATGATTTAAGTATTCGGATACAGATATGGTATCGGATGTTAAACATTCGGACTCGGATACGGACAGATCTAAATATCTCTAAACGAATTCGGTCTCGAATACGGTCGGAAAATATCCGTACCGTTTTCATCCCTACCTATAGTGCTCCGGGGTATATGGTTCGGGCATCAACAGCCTACCGTACCACGTTGCTCTTGCATACGGCGAACCGTTCTGATCTTGCCGTCCTTGTCCAGCCAGGTAAGGCTCTCGTGTCGTCATCACGCCCGTGTCCATTCCGAAAACCACTCGTTTCGGCAACGGCCGACGTGCACGGTCAACGTGCGTACCCAAACACCAAGCACCAGCGCCCACCAATGAACCCGGCAGACGACGCTGCACAGCAGCGTGCAACGCGTCGCGTGTTCGTCGCGATGGCGTCCCTCTGCTACGTTTTATTGTACCCGCCGATAACTGCGCTCCAAAGCCGATAACAGCTATGATCACGACAGACTTGTTCCCAAGCGTGGCGGCCTCCTTAACTGAACACGTTCTCGTTCGCGTCGGATTACTTTAATCCCACCCCCGCTCCAGCTCCCGCTTCCACTTCCACTTCGACGACGACGACTGTGGAAGCGTAGTAATTTAATCCCAGATTTGGCTCGCCGTTCCAGATCTCCGTCGGCGTTTGTTTGTCCCCGTCAAGGTGGAGCGAGCGATGGCGGAAGTGGAGGCGCCGCTCATCGCCGAGGTGGAGGGGGAGGAGGGCCTTGGTGGCTTCCGCGGGGGCTCCGCGTCCGCCGGAGGGGGCCGCTCTGGCCTCGGCAACGGCGTGCGCGGCGCGAGGCAGTACCACCGCCGCTCGGACGCGCTCGCCTACGGCGACCGGTACCAGAAGGCGGCAGCGCTCGTCGACCTCGTCGGTTCCCGCTCCGCCTCTCACTGCTCTCGCACTCCCCTCCCGCTTTCCTTCGTTAAGTGGAATGCTGTGATGCTTTGCTTGCTGTAGCTGAGAATTGAGGTGCTGGTAGCCTGCTAGTGGCGGTGAGATAGTGTGCTGCTTGTGGAGTGGACGAATGTTGTCTGACGAATTCCCTGTTCGAGAGTTGAGTGCTTACGTGGTGAGATGCAACGTTGAGCTCTGGGTTGCGGGTTGTTGCACACAATTTGTTTCAGAGTTTGTGCTCTGTTTAGAACGTCGATATGAAGCTGAGGTACCGCTTCATGTGCCGTTTATGTTAGTTTCTGGTGGTTTGGAGTGTTGCGTTCTCTGGGGATACTTAACTGTTTGTTCATATGGAGCAGCATTTTTTTTGAGAAACCACGAGGGGTTGCCCTCTACTGGATTTTTATTGAAAGCAATGAAATAGTAGCTCCAGCATTTAGGTTCCAGTGCTTTCAATGTTAACCTGAGTGTTTGGTTGCCATATGTTTGATGCTTGTTTGAAGATGATGCACTACTGTGCTGTATTGTAGGATTTGGGGTAGTTGTGAACTTGTGATGTTGTGTGTAACTAGTGATTCGACAGTTACGTTGTCAAGAAGTATTTACAATTGACACATAATTTTACCTTACCAGAATTTACATTTTTACTACTTACCAAAAAGCAAGATTATTCCTGAGAGCTGGTCTGTAGTTACTGGAGGCAAAAGGCACTTTTCCTTGACAAGAAATGAACAATTAGCGATGAAGCTTATTTGTCAACCTGAAATAGTTTTTGTTGTCATTTCCTGTGGCATGTATGAAAGTCTCAGTAAAGTTTTGGTTTACAGGCAGAAGATGGTGTTGGTATCCCTGAGGATGTCTTGAATGACACAAGGTTTGAGAGGGCCATGCGGTTTTATTTCGTGTATCTCCGATTGGATTGGCTCTGGTCACTTAACCTATTTGCTTTGATTCTATTGAATTTCCTAGAGGTCAGTTCCCAATATTTGCGATCTCCATTTGTTATGCTGTGTAAGTTCTTAGGTCAAGATTGACCTTTTGTTACTCATAGCTGAAACTAGACATCTTGAGTGTACCAAGTTTGCTTTGGCCAAAATAATGACATGTCATCACAAGGACCATCACAACAATTAATGAGAGATATATATATTTTTTGCATTTTCAGAAGCCTCTCTGGTGCCAAAAATACGCCACACATACTTGTGACCAAAGGGATCTTTACTTTCTTGGGCAGCTGCCATACTTAAGCAAAACAGAATCACTCATATATGAGGTAAGGCTTCCTTGACATGTGTTGTGCTTCAGTGCCCAGGCAAGAACTTATAGTGACTCAAACCTTAAAGCATTATTATGGTCAGTAGTGTGTTTCAGGGCATGTATATTTACCTTCAATTACCTGAAGTACTTTACAATTTTTCAGACTTTCAGTTAGAGTTGTGCTATCATAGTATGCAATTGGGCATGTTTGAATGAAGAACAAATAGTTTCTTATAAGGAGTCTGAAAATCAGGGCTTTATGTTGCTTACTCTTAATTTCAGGTGCTTACCCTTGTCATTCTTGTCTTGGATATCTTCTACCCACTTTCCTATGAAGGTTTAAATATATTCTGGAAGAACTCCATGAACAAATTGAAGGTAACACATTTGTCTTCATTTATGTCTTCTTGGGCACATTTCTGCATAGATCTGAGTGCTTGAATATTATTAATTTTTGTGGTTTGAAACAGTGAAAGCAGGTTTTGATACACTATAATATCTTTATCCCGTAAAACACAAATTGGCATTTTAGAACGTGTAGCTAAACTTTGGTTATCAACATATTATGCATATTTAAACTGTATATATGAAAATGTGGTGTAAATCTGTCTCAAGAAATTACTTGCATCATATATATTAGGGCGGCTAAAGTTGTGTTTTTGGAGACCATGCCAATGACAAACATTAATTTTCTTTTATGTATAGATGACTAGGAACAGTAAATAGAGGCTAGCAGAGTAGAGATCAGATGTCTCAAACATTTGGTAAGGCATAGATGCTGATTGAAAGAGTTAAAGTAGCTTCTATACATTGCGATACAGATATAATGACTACAAGTAGAAAATAAATATCTGTTTTTTACTTTAAAGCTACCCCAAGTTCAAAGAGAAATTTTACCTCAAAAAGTAATGTCAGCAAAATGATTTGAAATATTTCTGACCCTTGTCCACCACGACACAGTTTGGCAAAATAGAGCACCAATTTTAAGAAAGTAAATTTAGAAATGCGTGCTTGATTTTGTGATAATTTAGTGTAATTGTTATGACCGGCATCTCATATAAGAGGAGATAAACAGGTGGCTAGGAGTAGCCGAACAAGACTAGGTCGGCGTTGGAGGGGGCTGCAAGCCCAATTACCTATATATCTATTATTATTAGGAATAGTATTATTATTAGGGAGTAATTCATAAATTATTAGAGGGGAGAAGGATATATATATTTGTAAGACTCTGAGATAATTAAGCAGAAAACACATTGTTTTCTCGGCTTCCCAAGGGAGCCGAGAGTTCCATCTAATCCCTGCCCTAACTCGTGTACGCAAGTAACCACGGCGCCGCCGTGCCGTCTTCCTCTGCCCTCAGGCCACGGCCAGCAATCTCCCACACATACAACCTTCGTTCCATCTTAGGAAGAGCTAGGAATCCTAACAGTAATCTTGTAGTGCGTGATAAACTATTCAGTCAGTAGCATACTAGCTTTGCAGGGCTAGATCCTTCTGAGTTCTGCATTTTAGATGAAGCTGTGTTCAGGGCTTCAGGCATAGTACTTCTATTTTTCTTGTTTTACTAGTTCTTATTGTTAGAGATTTTCTCTATGCATGATTAACACTCTGCTTTACTGTTAGCTTGCCTGTCCCCTGGGAACTATCCCAGCATGCCTTGGCTCCTGGGCGTCGCCTGGGTTCCTCCCCTGGCTAATGACCCTTTACTTCCTAGTCCTAGCTCTCTTCTATAAAGTGTACTCTGTAATCATCCTTTGATGAAACCAAGATTGCTGCAATACACATCTGTTCTCACTTGTCGAGTTGGGTTTGGGTATGTGTTTTTGCTGCTCCAGTCATTGTAATTTGTTCATGGTTCTGGTTCGCGTTGCAGGTTCTTCTTCTCTTCATCTTAGCATGCGACATACTTGTGTTTATGCTTAATCCTGGACCTTTCAGAGTAGCTCCGTACATTCGTGTTGTATTTCTAATTATGACGATCAGGTACGTGTTTATCTGCTCAAACTGATGCTACTTCTGCTACCATAATGAACATAGTAGGAGGGCTTCCAACCAAATCCATGTATAACTGGCATGGAGTATAAAAGCCAAGTGGAGAGCCATGTCATACTGTTTAGAAATAAGGAACTTGAGACACGTGCACAGAGCATGCTCATTGTTGGTTAAGGACTGCTGTGTTTTTGATACACTGAGTAAACATTCCTTTTTGCAATAGGGAACTGCGAATGTGTGCTGTTACGCTGGTTGGTATTGTTGGGACATACCTTAATGTTTTGGTAAGGTTTTGTTTTTTATACCACTCATAATATCATATGCCTATAAGTTTGTTGTGCGCATTATCTTTTTCAGTTTCATCATACCATTTTGTCATCGGCATTTGTAGGCTCTGTCACTGTTGTTCCTATTATTTGCAAGCTGGCTAGCCTATGTAACATTTGAGGACACGCCACAAGGAAAGATCATTTTCACATCATACGGTACAACGTTATATCAGATGTTTGTCCTGTTCACCACATCCAATAATCCTGATGTATGGGTCCCTGCTTACAAGTAAGCTGCCATCACTATTCCTGAAGAGTTTGATAATTCCTTCAAAATCACTCACACATGCTCACACATCTCTTGATTAGGAGCTCTCGTTGGAACGCCCTCTTTATTGTTATTTATGTGCTGTTAGGAGTTTACTTCCTAACAAATTTAATTCTTGCTGTCATTTATGATAGCTTTAAAGAGCAGGTAGAATCCTTCCTTGGATCATAATTCTCTTGAACATTAGTATTCTTATCTTCTGAATTCTGTTGTGTTCTTGATATGCCAAAATGTAATTTGAATGCATACATGAAACTTTTTTGGTGATCCAGCTTGCAAAACAAGTTGCTCAAATGGACTCTATAAGGAAAAGTATTCTACAGAAGGCATTTGATCTCATCGACACTAATGTGAGTCCTTTTTTATGTTCTCTTGGACATTGATGACAATCCAATTTAGCAGTAATATCTGTTCCCTTTTTTTGTGCATCAGGGTCAGGGCTACCTTAACAAGGAACAATGCATATCATTACTTGATGAGCTAAATAAGTACAGGTAACTAAAGTGTCTCCTTTCACTCTCTGGTGCATTATATCTTGTCAAATCTTCCTGGAAAACTGTCCTGCTCATAACCAAATTATATTTTTCTTTCAGTAAGGATAGTATGATACTAAATTACTAACTAGTATCAGTATATTTATTCTAGCACTCTAATTATATCTCAGTATTCATAATCTGAACTGTCTTTTAGTTTTATCTCCATAATTTACTATACACCTTTCCTACTCTTACTTATACCCTTGTCGGTGCCCGCTTTGTTGTTGCTGTGCATCATCTTATGCTGTTTGTTTTTTAGTTTTGCACTTTTGGTTGGCACATAACAACATTTTGCAACAGCACTTATGGCGGTCTTGAGTTACTTACTTGAATCTTTCTTTATTAATTGAACATAGTAGCCAGTAGGGATCCAACATGCTAAAGATTTAACATTTGATGTACACATCATTGAATTGCTGGTGGCTTTTAGATCATCATGTCTGGAACCTCTTTTTAGGTCGTTGCCCAAAACCTCAAAGGAAGATTTTGAACTAATCTTTGCCGAGCTTGATCGGAGTGGTGATTTCAAGGTATGATCCCACCCCAAACACACACAAAAGGGGGGCTACTATAATAATTTGGTATATTGGTTATATATTTTTTTGCGTTTGTGATTTTTCTGAAGGCTTATTGGAATTTTGATTTTTTTAAAAAAAATAATGTGTCTTCGATATTCAAAATATTAGCTTGAGATGGAATGTTATTGAGCTCCAAAATGTTTGTGTTAGCTACTTAAATTTTTAATAAGTTGTGTGGTATTTTTCATGTACATTTGAATCTCTGCCATTTATAAATCAGAGAATGAATTATTTGTCTAAGTTTATTAGCACCATGATTAAGAAAAAGTAGGCCTTTCGAGTGCTCCATCTGGTGGAACAGACCAGAGTACACCTGCTGCATGCTCATGTTTAAGTATTTGTGCAGAAATCTTTGGCTTCTCTACTTTCTGAAAGTTTTCAAGTTTTTGCACTGTAATTAAAAAAACCAGAGAAATTAAGTAAATTTAAAAAAACCTTTGATTTTTCAACACGTAAATATGCTTGCATATCATATCAATATTGATGATTCTAAATCATATACCCTTATGCAGGTTACCTCCGAGGAATTTGCTGACCTGTGCAATACTATTGCAATAAAATTCCAGAAAGAACCACCAGTATGTTGACTGCTTCAATTGCTCATAATTCTGTGTTTATCACGTGTCATGAAAAGTGTGCTCATATGTGGACGAGGCTTGATTCAGTGTCAAACATTTGTGTTATGTACAAGCACAAGCTATAATACTGTGAAAGATATTTGAACTCATAGTTTTATGAAATCATATTCTTACAACAAATCTATCATTTTTCAGGGCCTGTACCTATACTTGTAGTGCATAAATGATAGTGCTGTTATGCTCAACCAAAAAGGGGGCATCAAGGGTCTGATTTGATGCATTGTTCCAACTACTAACAATATTGCCAGCTTTTTTAAAAAAAACTAACAATAATGCCTTAGGATTTGTGTATTTAATTTTTTGGGAGAGCAGAAAAGCACTAACTGTCAGCAATAATTCGATTAGGAAAAGATATGTCTACCACTAATACAAAACTGATGTTTTTTCAGATCAAAACTAGCGATATTTCAATCATCTACTTTTATTGTTAACCCCATGTTGTAACTGGCAGTTTGACTGGTTTGTATTTTTGTTTTCGTCTTTGCAGCCTTCATATCTGGAGAAGTACCCATCTTTCTACCATTCACCACAGTGTGAAAAGTTGAAGTCCTTTGTACGGAGTCGCCTGTTTGAGTATATTGTTGTCTTTGTTCTTCTGGTGAACCTAATTGCTGTCATTATTGAAACAACGGTACAGTGGTGCAGCATTATTTCCTTTTTCCACATTTCATATTTGTCTCAATTTCAAATGAACAGTCATATTTTCTTAATGTTTACTTGGCTGGATAAAATGACAATTTGACCAGTAAATATGATTGTGATCTATAACCTTCATGCTTCTGACTTCTTAGAGGTCAAATGTATTGAATCTTTGAAATGCATGTAGCGAAGCTTCAAATTATAAGTGTTTCTTTAACAAATGAAAAATATGAGAGCAATTCTTTGTATTGGTAGAAGGTAAACTATCATGTTTTGTTCACTAAGTATGTGTTCTATGGTAAATATATCAATATTTTTTTGTCTGGCGTGAGGAACCTTCAGAAAGGTTGGTTTGTTCATGTTCATGTTTACACATGTAATATGATAGGATTATATTTCTACGTACATTAACAATTGTAGTTGAAGAGTCTACATTAGTTTTACTAGTTAGGTTAGTTATTCTGTAAGACAAAAGTAGTTTTGAAGCATGAAGTAGCTAACTTTCTTTATTTGTCTCCACACCATCCCATCTCATGTCTCCTCCATGTCATGAACTTGTATGACGTATCCACCAAGTGCAGCATATTTTCCAAGTGCTGGATGCCATGATACCACACTCACAGGCGGAGGGTAGTGGCGGCCAAACTGGGCGCCGGCCCCCCCTTCCTCCATGCTAGCCACTACTCCGTATATCATTGGTTGTTGTCTGATTGGTGGCTGCTGCAAAACAATGAAGAAGAATAGGATGGCTTGTACGTGTAGGCCTTAAAGACTTGAGGAGCATAAAGAATAGACCATGACTGAACCAAGCCTTAGCTTGTACATAAAACTTGACCATACGGTGCAAGATGCTAATATAAGCTAACAGCACTACAGACACATCATCAGTCTAACGAGCTGCCATAGCCAAGCAAGCAAAGACAACCCAGAAACGTTGGTTCCAAACGTAAGCATGCCGCCGTGGAGGTAGCTATCTGTCCGGTCACCGACCCAGCCCCACATCAGCGGTATAAATCCCCCCCCCCCACGCCGTGGAGGTAGCTATCTGTCAGGTCACTGACTCAGCCACAC
>Ga0182004_10002561_pt1 | contig 14214 bp, 15 predicted proteins | sample Sormic07211540_1_FD_120479 | JGI IMG/M metagenome (GOLD analysis project Ga0182004, IMG submission 120479) | Endophyte microbial communities from Sorghum bicolor roots, Mead, Nebraska, USA - 072115-40_1 MetaG | ecosystem: Host-associated > Plants > Roots > Unclassified | place: USA: Nebraska...
AAAAGGGTTTTTTCCCAATATTTATTCTTTTTCCAACTAAAACCTTTTGAGGGAAAAATAAAAACCACCAAAAAAAGGAAAAAAAAAGCATTTAATTTGCCAGAAGCCCCCCCCCCCCCCAAAAAAAAAAAAAGGTTTCACATTTTTTGGAACTTAATAAACAAACCTTCATGTCTGGTTGTGTATTGAAAAGATGGAGCATTGCAAGTTCTGCTGAAATTGTTTTGCCACTTCCAGTTGGAGCTCCCAAGAGTACATTGTTATCAGTGTGATAAAGAACATGAAAAGCCTGAAAGAAGAAATTTAATAGTTTACGTACAAAGAGCAAACAATTCAGCAATGGTACTAGATGTGTTTGGGCATTATACAACACAAGAGATGCATACAATAAGCATCCTGTGAACTTAGAAAAAATGGATGCATCTTGAGCATTTGGTAACTTTTACTTGATTCTTCAATCTATGTTCAATCAAGAGTACATGTTTTCCCACAAACAACTGACTACTATATAACTATAAAAAACCTGATAATCCCTGGAACAGTTGCATAACAAAAAACAATTTGGTTGGAATAGTTTAAAAGTTTAATTACAATCCCTATCATGCAGATAATGGCATTGGCACTAGAATGAAAGATAACTGGGTTCCAAAGGCACCTGAGTTTGTATTGGATTGAAATGGGAAAATCTGTACAGATCCTCGTACGTTTTGTTGCCAAGAGCACTCAGTGGAAGAGGCTTCAAGTCCAAAAGCTCAGTGTGTGTTATTTGTGTCTGCATGGGCAACAGGTGCAGCATTCAGTATATAATAATGAAAATAAGCATTATGGAGCATCAGTAAGCAATTGTTCAATTCACCTGTGGCAATGTCAGATTATGAAAAGAAACGGTGAAGAGTGTCTCAGCATGTAACCATGAGTCTGAGATGGCACGTATATAGTACTGTGGTGGATGAGGTTCAAATATTGGTACATTAAAAGATATCTTTGTAGGTGTTCCTCTTGCCATCTTCTTTGTTAATGTGAATAGCTCTGAATGATAAATGGTATCATTTTCAGAATCCTGGAAAATAAAATGTTATTGTTACTGACCAATGCATGCCTGCAACAGGAATCGAATACAAAAAGTTCAAATGTGAAATCTTTTTTTTTTGAGGGAATACAGCAGGGGAGGCCCCCACTGTTTGCTTTATTAATCAAAAAATAAAAGGACAACACTGTACAAAAAATGTGAAATCTTCAAAGAGAAGGTGTAAATTTATACGACCATTAAAAAATTGCAAGCACATTGCACTTTATGTAAGAGGTTCCTGAAGATGATGACATTTCTATGCATTTGCTACCAATCTTTCAAGTTTGTATAAGTGTTTCTCCTAAAAAATTTAGAAGCAAAGCAAATATAATTGCATTCTACAGACCCTAAAGAAAAGATAAGAGGAAACAGTCTCTTGAAAAAAAAAATCGTGGCAACAAGATAATAAATATGGTGAAAGACAGATGTAAATTTTTCCCGATCTTTCTGACATAACAACAATACATGTACACACACACCTCAACAATGATCCACCATCGTTCTGACATGCCATGATAACGATCTTTCCACACAAATTCAGGAGTTATATGCAGGTCCACCTACAGCAATATAATGAGTGGTTGCGTAAGAGTATATCATAGAAAATCCTAAATTGGCACACAATACTTAACTGGAACAAGCTCTTACTTTAAGAACTGTCCTAGTGATTGGGCTCACGGTTGCAGAAAGGTTGACATATGGGAAGTATCCAGCGTATTGCTTAACCAACTTCAGCAAGAGGATGTTAATCTCATTAGTAACAAGTAGAAGAAAAATACTGAACAACCATTAAAAACACCTGTTAAACCAAGGCATACCTTTCCCTGATGAGAAAACCGGATCAAAGCTCCAATTTCATTTTCCTCCATCTCATAAAGATGATCCAGATCAACATTTCTTTCCTCGAGTTTCCACAATATCTAATTCAAAGAGGAAGGATTACATTTCAAAACAATGGAAACACAAGTAGTGATATTGTGATAATTGGTAGCAAACCTGAGGAGAAAGATCCTTATCAAACTGCCTAAGTGGATGGAGATGGGGCCATATCTTGCGGTCCACGGCCTTGCAATATTGTAATAATAAGGATGACATCTCAGACCATCCCCGACGCAGACAAATCTCAAATAGTGCCCTCATAATACGTGCCAAACTTTGACTAATGTATTGAGCATCAGAATGTAAAGAGGAACTATCGATTGGAGCACGGGAAATATAAACCTGAAAATTGATCAAATACCCAAATTAAAATCTTCTTAGTTAAAATTTAATGGGGAGTTTCAGTCCTCAGGAGTAACCTGTATGAGAATTGAAATTTTCCCATGTTTGTCAGTCGGCCCACCCTTAATTTCCAAAGGGCATGCTTTCCTGGCAAGGGTTTCTAATTCATCTTGTTCTTCTTCTCTTACTACGATATTCTCAAATTCAGAGGAATGGGCCACCATAGTAATCAGCTGAGGTTGTACCCAAGCAGGTCAGTAAAATGTCGCAAGCATCACAAGTTCCGAACAAACATATGAAAGGGGGTAAACCAAGGACATACCTCACTTTCACTCATGTGACGCCGAAGCATCTCATTGTAAGTCTCAACACTGGAGTACTGAAGGTAAAAGTGGCTTGCAATTCGACCAAGTTCAGTGCAGTAGAAGTTACCACTCTTTTCATCAAAGCGCATCATCTTAGCTTTGTCCAGTGCACGTGCAGCATCAATAATAAATGTTCTTTGCTTCGCACCCATAGAAGGATCTCCCATAACCTTAATAAAAATACGAGATAGAGATTAGAACTCAAAAATCGTCTTCAGAACTCAATGGAGAACATCATGTGAGCAATGAAGCACCTCAGAAAAGAACAAAATCTCATTTGTGACATGATAAAACAACATTTATTAGCATACAGAAGGCCTGTGTACTTCTTTTTTGAAAGAAAAGGCCTGTGATACTTCCATATATACTGTTTGCCACTTTTTTTTTAGTGAATGTCAAAAAACTCATACTAAAAGATGCATCCTTCTTAGATAAGTTAACATCACATAGGAGTGAATGGTGGGAGAAAAAACTACCTCTTCCCAAGTTATCCCATACACCAGAGGATTAGTCTTCATCCTTATAAATAAGTATGTATAACCAAGCCAGGTACAAGCCTCCCTGACATTTGTTACAGTGCCCAAGGCAACCTCAGCATTTAAATTATCTTTCAGAGATCCAAGGAACTGCAAGATTACATATAGTTAACAACAATACAACATATTAAATTGTAGATCAAAAGAATATATAAGAGACCTTTTTTTTTTCAAGACTTGAGTCATAAGAAGGGCTACAATAGTAAAATAACATAAAACTATTAGGTCATATGAAACTTGCTCTATTATACAACCACCTAATGTTAGGATCACCCCTGGATTATGATCTTAATTATTTACCCCAGAGCTGAACAAGTTTCATTATTATGTTAGCATAGCATCCTGGTATGCTAACCTGGCTCTCTATTGGAAGCTGACTTGTCAATAGCCTCAAGTAATAAGCCAATTTGTCATGTGTTGTGATAATAATTCCTTCGCCACTTTTATCAAACTGTGGCCTTCCAGCACGTCCAAAGATCTAGCACAAAAAAGAAAACAAATGCATGAACATCAGAAACATAAGACTGTTTGGCTGAAGAAATGAACATAATAGCACAGAAATTTTACTTAAATAATAGCACATAATTATGACAGGTTCAGATAGGCACCTGCATCACATCAAGCATCCCCAGATCTCGCCATCCACCAGCTTTAGGATCATATAGCTGTGTGCCCTGTTGTTGGGAAATGGAAATATATTATTTTATTCAGCAACGTGCGGTGCATAAAAGAGGCACAGACAATTGGAAAAATGCATGTTCTGGAGTCGCTGGAACAAACAATGATGTATCCAACAAACATAAGGTTTGTGATACTCATCCATCTTATCAAACCAGTAAGATAAACTAAAAGTAATTCACACAAAACTTGAGGCTTTCAGTAAGCCCATCCAAATGAGATTATTACCTGCCAATGTTGATCCCAAACTATCTTCAAAACAAGTGGTAACTAACAACACTGAATACCAAGATGTATTTGTATTAAGGCCAAACTACAACAGTAGTTGCTAGATCGAACTAAACAGCATAGAATCCTGATACATGGACAGGTATTAATTTCATCCTAAAAATATTAAGTCAAGTGATAAGTTACGATAAACTGCTAGTGTTTATTTCTTTCAATTATCCAGTATTGCCTAGATGCACCATCAATTATACACTTATGTTTAGAATTTTTTATTTTAGAATAGAGCAAAAAATAAAGCATAGACATATACTGACCTTTATAACAACTGTATGAGCTGGTAAGTTTACTCCCCAAGCCAAAGTTGCTGTACAAACAAGGACCTAAATTGAAAGAAGTTAGCACAAGACTAGAGAATACTCTGAGCATGCAGAAATACTTACTTTCAAAAGCCCGTCACCAAACAAGCGCTCCATCAAACTTCTGTCAGAACGCATCATTCCAGCATTGTGTATACCAAATCCAGATTCAAAAAATTCAACAACTTCACGACTTTTTGCTTTACTAACATCTTTCTGCACCCATTAAGAATAAGTAAATCACTACATCAACGGTAAAAATGAAACCATAGGGTAACCTTATACCTTGATTAATGGAAATTGAGGATGATCTGCACTTGAAAATAATTCCAATTCACCTGCTTTTGCTGCTAGGTCAATCTAAGCAGCATGAAAAAATAATGAGAAACTAGAGATTATCTAATTAGTCAAGACATATATCCACATCACGAAAAAGATACCCACGAAAGGACCTCAAATCCTGAACGATGTCTTATGAAACAAAATCCATCAGCTTAATCTAAGATCATATTGCCATTTCACCTTGTATGATAGAAGTTTATTAAGGAAAAAGAGTATAGCTGTGGCATGCTATTTAAAAGAGGCATATGAGGTCCATTATACCTAGTGCCTCCTTGATTTCTGCACATGACGGTTGTGGATTGTGAAATGGAGGTACATTAACATGGGATAATATATCTCCCTCCACTTCTGTCTGTTTGACCACAATAACAACCTAACTCTTGATTTCCTCAATGGAATATTTTGAAATGTTTTCCTCCAAAGCCATTAACAAATATAGCAAAGCGAAGGGAGTAGCTCAGCCGATCAGATACTTCTAACCAAGAGTACCAACACGCTTTTAAAATATAATTTTTAAATAAATAAGAAAATAAGAAAATTCAACACATTTATTAGTCAGGTCTGTATGTGTTATGTGAGGTGTTGTACATCTGGGTTTTTCTTTATCAAATGACATGTAGGCATGTAGCTCTCCTGCGTGTTCAAAAAAAAAAGATGCAAGGGGGTTCTTGGATATATACATGTATCAGGTATGGCATAAGAATCCTTAAACTCGACCTGCAGGGGAAAGACCACCCCCGTGGCATTGCATTAAGAAGAAATTTCTTGCATGCAGGATGAGAAACACCCCAAAGGCCGGCTACCCTGGTCTTTCACATGCCTGCGGCCATGTGCATCTTGCTGAAAGTGGCTCAGGTGGTTAAATGTACTAAAGCTCCCGTGACCAAGTAGGCTACAGCCCCATTCACATGGCATAAGAATCCTGATAAACAGTAAGACTCGCGAGACATGACATAAACAGTGAACCAATATTGTAATTCTACTACTATCAAGCAATTACGCGATGCTTCTCACAAGGAAAGTATAAGACTTACCAGGGTTCTAGCAGTTTTCCCAGTATCCTTGCGGGTATGAACAAAAACCAATGCTTGGTGACCTTGCTTAATGGACTCAACAACCTGTCAATTTGATGTAAGATATGAAGGTACAGATGCAGAAATCAAGAGAACCATGCTATTCAAAGAGAAAAGACCTTCTCATAACACAAAGTATTGAATAGTTCACTTCTCTTTGTGTAATCCCTTTCACTGATCCCAATGTACTGCTGAGCAAGAGGAACTGGACGATAGCTTGAGTCAAAAAAGAAAAGGCCAGTGTCTGGATTAACCCGCAAAAATTGTGCAACCTGAAAGATGAGAAGTTCCATGATATTACTTATTCAAAGTTGAATGTTGAGATATTCGTATATACATGATAGTTAAGGTAAGTAGGTAACAGACCTCTAAGTAGGTAGGCAGGGTAGCAGATAGGCCAACAATGCGAATCATTGATTGCATAGACTCAACCTGTTGCATTCAATCAATTCATAAATATGGACTATAGGTAACAAAACCACATGTAAAGGTAGACACGTCTTTACTTCTACGTTTATTCTGCCATGACTCTTGAGATCATTAATGCACAAAAAACTACATATATAAGTAAGATGTAAAACAAGGATAAACATAGTGTTATCAGTGCCAACAGACATATAATTTGAAGTAAAAGCACCTATATTTCATCCCATCTCTACAAATTATTAAACTGTGAATTCTGCCAACACCAAGGCAGAGAGAAGATGTTCCCTTTTTGTGTAAAAACTTACCTGGCGGAGAGTCCGAGCTACTAGCGCCTCAATTACTGAACCTCTATCATCATTTAAAAGGTGTACTTCATCAATGATTATCAGCTTAACCAGCATTGAAAGTGACATGTCACTGCTTTTACGTGTAATAACATCCCACTTCTCAGGAGTAGTCACTATCATCTGCTTGAAGCATGAAATAAGCAAAGCTCAGAGTCACTAAGTTAAAGAATAAGATCACAGAAAAGAATAAAACGAGGTAGAGCATACCTGAGTTTCTTCAATCTCATTTTTGGTCAACTGCATATCTCCTGTAAGTTCTCTAACAACCAGGTTCAATGGAGATAATCGGCGACTGAATGTTGCTGTTACCTCTGCAGCCAAGGCCTAAATAACATTTTGTGTGTGTAAAATGCAATGGTTCCCAAAACATCCAAACATTACAGATGCAAAAAGGTAATTTAAGGGAGAAGCATACCTTCATTGGAGCAACATAGACTATCTTAAACTCATTTTTATGTAAAATGCCATCCCTGAAGTGCTGTTTAACCTGTAAAAGAAATGTGTTGATCCACTATCCAAGATTCTATCCCAATGATTTTATCAATAATAAACAAAAATCTCAAGAAAACAAATATAAACTTGTCAAAATTTGTAAGGTTTTGGTAGAGCTTGTTCATGGTGTTGGTATACCTCATGAAGAACTGCAATCATTGCAATATTTGTTTTCCCAGCACCTGTTGGGGCACAAACCTGAAAATTTATCCAAGTTAGCTGTGATAGCAGAAGACAGTAGTTAAAAAGAGGGGGCGAGTGAGGAAATATTGAATAGATAGTGGATGCAGTTACGCACTAAAATATTCTCATTGGTGTAGTATGTAGCTTGGAAAATACGACTCTGCACACGATTGAGTGACTTGTATCCCTGGAAAGCAGCTTGAGCGAACTCATCTAATTCTCTTATTTCAATCTGGAAAAAAACAAAGAGAACTCCACAGTTATCAACAAAAAAAATCCAAGTAATGAACTAATGATGAACAGGCACAGCTAAGTCAGTCCGATGTTACAAACCTGTTAATGCTAAAAGAAAGATTGGAAAGAGGGTAGTTATAATATTATTATAATATTATATGTATATACAAATGCGATGTTTTAATATCCACAGATAAAATCAATATAGTGAAACAGAAAAATGTTATGCAAATCATTGGTACTAGGTTTCACCATTCCACGTTCTAAGGTCACTATATTAAAGAGATCTCAAATTAGAAAAGAGAGGTCCAGAAGAAAGAAAAATCATCTTAAAATTAATATAATGCAGGACTTATCATGTCATCAATTTTAGAATTTAGAGATATAAGCTATCACATATACAGAGGAGATAAGGGATGAGACCATATGCCTACCAGCTTCTCATTGGGTTTCAGTGATGCTGTTGGAGTTGGTGGAATCTTCACTTCTTCATACCCCTTCATATGTTTCCTTGTGGTTCCTTGAGGAAGGGAAGTTACTGTAAAACTATCCGACCCTTCTCCAGTACCAATCACGTCATCAAATGGCTTCTTTCGTTCACTTGCCAAAAGAAGGGATGAAAAATCATCGACACCAATATCGCTATTGCCACTGTCTGCACCACGCTTGCTACGTTTTTCCTCTTTCCTCCTAATCTTATCAAGCTGGCGTTCAGACTCTGTTTGTACAGTTACCTGGAGGAATATAAGGTGAGACTTCATTTCATAATCTAGCCAGGTATCCACAATACATGAAGAGATAGCCAACACTACGAAGTTGCCATACCTGTGTGCCATAAGTTGGCATCTTTGGTTGATTACCTGAAGTCATTTTCTCAGATTTCAGTATTGATAATCCATGTTGAATTGCATCTACTAGCTCTTTCCTATGCTGCAGAGCATGACATAATCAGATTATATACAATTACTATCTTTTTCTCGAACAAATATTCCATTGATGTCATATGGTACAGAAAGCACATAAATAAATTCTTAAATAATGCAGCAATGAGGCGGACTTCATTACCATGTTATTGCACAAAGAAATAACAGCGCATTCTATTAATCGGTCATGTGTTTCAACTTTTCTGGAAGAAGGATGTCATAATTGAACTATCTCATAGTGAGCTCTCAGTTTGAGCCTCACCCTCAAAGAATATTCCAGGTTAACTGTAGTTCCTTGGATCCTTATATCATGGTAAAAGCAGAAGCATGCAAACTAATGAAGAACCAAAGCAACAAAGGATCAGAGTTAAAGTCTGAATCCTTAGTTGACTGCTTTCTATCTTTATAATACAATATGGCTCTAAAGCGTGTTTTTTTTTTGGGGGGTTGGGGGGGTGCAACATTTATGAAACAGACAAGTTTTTCTTCTAATTGGTACAAGAAGCTATACTGATTCTGGTGCTCTCCTATACATTTCTGATTTCTTCCCCGGCCTATCTGATACCCGAATCCTGGCCATAATGTAACATCTGCACAAGCAGATGGCTTATAGGTTTTATGTAAATTATCATGTGATGTCTACCAATAATTGAGTCTCCTAGGCCTTGTTTGTATTCCAGAAACAAGTTACAAGCATGCAGGACTAAGAGGAGCAACACAAACTGCACAGTGAAGAGTATGAAAGAAATATATGCAGAATAAACTTTAAAAAGAAGACAACAAGGCCCCTTACCAAAAGAAGATCCTGAACTATTTCAAAAGCAGTGTCGCCAACCAGGTCCAACAGTTCACCAGCTATCTGCAACAAGGGATCACCAGATGATTGCAGCAACAAAAAATAAAACAGAGGCAATTTTCAGTACAACGTTAAAAACCTCATCTCCTGCTTTATTTGATAGGAGTACTCTGCACAAGGTCATAGCAAGTTCATCTCCTGAGAGCATCGAGCCACCACTTTTAGTTATCAAAGCACACTGATCTTTCAGCCACCTCAAACTCACAGAACCCCTAACAGCAGTTGAATGACTAGTTGTGGATGCGCTCCAAGCATCATACTGCCCTTTTTCAAATGGACCACTGCCCAATTCAGCACTTTCCAACGGTACGTCAAGAGAAACATCAACAATGAAACGGGCAGGCGGCTTGAAATCGAAGTCTGCTCCAAATTCAGTTCTATCATTTTCATTTACATCATCCGCTATTCTGTGTACAGACTCATGGGCACTTGCTCGTTGAAGGGAACCGAGCTTCTGAGATAACTGAGATAGCTTTTTCAAAACTGAGTCTTGTACAGTGTAGCCCACAAGGCTCTCCAACTCATTCCTGATGAGATATAAACCATGTAAGTAGTACGAATCCAGCAAAATGAACTCAAACTTACACCATCCACAGGATACAGAAAATCAGGCAGAAAGATAGTATTCTGAGAAAATGATGTAACACAGCTCAAAGGATTTGCAAACACTTGATGCAACCAGCCTATTGCCCAGGATATTATAGCCATCTGCCATCTAAACCTCGGTAATTTACTACTACCAGTGTGTGAGTGAGCTTTTTTCGTTTTAAAATTCCAATGCTTTAAGAGCTCCCAAGTTGCAATGCATAGAATTGAACCTAGTTTAAGAGCACAAAAGCCAAACGAATTACCAAGTTTATGAGCCGAGAGAGAGAGAGAGAGAGAGAGAGAGACGTGGCATGTTTGTTTGCTACCTTTTGGAAAGGGCTCTTTCGGCAGCAACATACTCCGTGTCATCGCCACCAAATAGGGTATACACAGTCTGAGCAACTTCATAGAGTTCTTCAGACACTGCCTCTCCGCTCAACAACTCCACAACAGCCCCGATAAATTGTTTATACGCCTGGCGCACTTCGCTGGAAGCTGCAACACAGGTTGCATTTCGACCAATGAAACTAAAATCAGAATCACAGGCAAGCACGAAAACACCCAGAAGGGGAGGGTGGGGAAGGCCAAAACATCACAGCTCTAGGCTCTAGCAAGGGAGCTCGAGGGGTTTGGAAACCTTACCATCGTCCCAACCAGGCACGATTTTCCGCGCGAGCTTCCACTCGTCATGCGGCCTGCGGAGGTAATGAACAGCACGAAATCGTCAGGTTTCCCCCCGCAATGATTGGGTTGGGACACGGTGAGGCACCAGCGATTGGCGGAGGGGGAGAGAGTGGAACCTGGGGAGGGTGAGCGCCTGGAGGGCGCTCTTGCGGAGGAGGTAGGCCTGATCGGCGTCGTAGCGGCCGCGGAGCGCGCTCGTCAGGCGCGGAAGCGGCGCGAGCATCCCGGAGTCGGATCGCGGCGCGCCGGCGGCGGGAGTTTTGGTAAATGAAGTTGGGGAAGGACTGGTGATGAAGTTGGGGAGGCGATGGCGACGCGGCTTCGGGCGTGAGCGGATGGCCTGGGCCTGGCGTTCTGTTTCGATGGCACACCGGCAAGGACGGTGGTGGGCTGGTGGTGTGTGGTGTCTGCCCGCCCGCCCCGGACTCTAGCCAGCCGTTTCGACGTTTCGGGGCCGATCGCATCCCAAGTTCCCAACTCGGGTGATCCTTCGTCACATACGCATTGTTTAGGTTTTTGTTTAGGCCTTGATTACTTCATCCAAAAAAACCAAAAACTTTTCAAAATTTTGTCATATTAAACTTTGCGACATATGTATAGAGCGTTAAATATAAATAAAAACAAAAACTAATTATACAGTTTATCTATAAATCACGAAACTAATCTTTTAAGCTTAGTTACTCCATGATTGGACAATGTTTGTCAAATAAAAACGAGGCCGGCCCCAACGCACGCGGCCCAACCTCCGCGAGGCCGCCGTGGAGGGCGCCGCCGCTCGCGACCGGCCCCAACACGCCGGTGCTGGCCTTCGCCTAGCTTCGCGCGCGGATAGCAACTTCCTCCGCGCGCGGATAGATATGCGCGTGGGGACTCCGTTTACGCAGTTGGAAAATATGCCAAGTGGATTTAGCAAGTTGTTGGAGAGGTGTTTTTGTGTTTTTGTCAAAATAATAAGAATATCAAGCGGATTTGAGGAGTTGTTGGAGATGTTTCAAAAAAAATTGCAAAATTTTTGAATTTTTTCTAGTCACATTAAATTTTAGAGCACATATATGAAATATTAAATATAGATAAAATAAATAATTAATTGTACAGTTTGCCTGTAATCTACGAGACGAATCTTTTAAGCCTAAGTAATCCATGATTGGATAATATTTATCAAATACAACCGAAAGTGCTACAGTGTCCATTCTGCAAAAAAAATGAAACTAGTTCACCTTAAAATTCAAAAACTTTTCAAAATTTCTCGTCATATCGAATCTTATATCACATGCACAGAGCATTAAATATAGATTAAAAAATAACTAATTGCACAGTTTGTCTACAATTTACAAAACGAATCTTTTGAGTCTAGTTAGTCCATGATTAGATAATAATTATCAAATACAAACGAAAATGCTGCAGTAGCCAAACCTCTCTTTTTTTGCAAAATGGCCAGTGTAGCACTTTCGTTTGTATTTAATAAATATTGTCTAATCATGGACTAACTAGGCTTAAAAGATTCATCTTGCAAATTATAGGTGAACTGTGTAATTAATTTTTATTTTTGTCTATATTTAATGCTCAATGCATGCGTCTACAGATTCGATGTGACGGGAATCTAAAAAATTTTGCAAAAATTTTTGAGAACTAAACAAGGCCCAACTTTTACCCCAAAATCTAAAATTTTTTCAAAATTCTCCATCACATCGAATCTTATGGCATATGCATGAAGCATTAAATATAGATAAAAATAGTTTATCTATAATTTGCAAAAAAAATCTTTTAAATCTATTAGTCTATAATTGAATAATAATTACCACGTATAAACAAAAATACTACATGAGCCAAAAAAATCGGCTGAGGAACTAAACAAGGCCTTATCTGCACTCGCATCCATCTAAAATTACATGTGTTCGCAACTGTTTAATCAAAAATGATTCCAAAATCTTATTGTCTGGTAACCCAAAAAAGACTGATGCCAAGCACAGAGCCCGCGCGTATATTTACATGCTAGACAGGAAGATATGTCAACTCAAAAAAAGATGGAGAATTAGGATGTCAATTTGTCGAAGTGGTTTTTCCTCATTTTACTAAAACAAATCATGGATGAGAAGTTATTTGTCAAATTGATGAAGATGTTCTAACCTGATATTGGATGAGTTCAAGCCTTGTTTGGTTATTGTCCAATTATAAAATAATTAAGTTTAAAAATTTGTCTTCCAAATTATAAATAAATTATATAATTAGTTACTTTTTATCTATATTTAATATATATGATCAAAGATTTGATGTGATAAAAAATCTTAAAAAAAATTAGAAACTAACAAGGCCTTATTCCAACGTCTATTTGGATTTGAACCTGGACTTGTCGTTTGGCAACTGGTGGAGACAACCCGAGACAGACCTCATCCACTGCATGCGTTCGAACCCCGATTGCTAATTTGGATGAAGACAGCGGATTAGCAGGGTTTTTGACCGTTGGCAGGAAGAAATTGGGCATGCTGTCTTTTTTAAGCAATGACAAGCTGTACACAAATTCGAGCAAAATTTATATACATAGAGAAGCACACAAATTTGAACATGGAAACTATGTCCATGTCCAACAACTATCCATGATTCATCGAACATTTGAATTAAATTCATAAAAAGAGTATGACCATTCTAAAATTCATCTCTAAAATGACAAAAAAAATATTAGAACAATAGCAAGATGAACCAAAAAATAATCGTGAAATAAAAAAATCATCAGAAAATTCAGTAAAAATACAAATCACAAATCTAAAATGTGTTGGACAAGCTCCATTTAATCCAATCCAGCAAGGAACATCTGGATATAAAAATAACTTATCATGCTGGTCATGTTGAATATAGGCAGCACACATGTTCTTTTATCTGGATGTCATAGTTGAAATGTGCTAGACTATATGCATGGATTTGTATCTCTCAAATATCGTTATCAAATATTCTAGAAATTTAAATATAAAAATTACAAGACTGAACACGACTTAAATTGTATGGATGTATCCTTGATCCCCACCTGCACATTCAGCATATAACTTAGGCCTTGTTTAGTTCACCTCAAAATCCAAAAACTTTTTAAGATTTCTCGTCACATAGAATCTTGCAGCTCATGCATGGAGCATTAAATATAGATAAAATAAATAACTAATTGTATAATTTAGCTATAATTTGCGAGACGAATCTTTTGAGCCTAGTTAGTCTATGATTAGACAATAATTGGCACATACAAACGAAAGTGCTACAATAGCCAAAAAAAATTCACAAGGGAATTAAACAAGGCCTTAACATGAGCTTCTCAGCCGAATCTGCCAGCTAACAGTATCATAGCTTATCAGCCAAACGAACAAGGTTGAATCTTTGCCATAGTGTAGCAAAAGACAATAGCAAGTGAGTGAACGAAGTAAAGTCAAAAGCACCACTACCCTAAGAGCCCGCATACCTACACCATATACTCCCTCATGTTGTAGCAGTATGATAACTTATTTTTCTAAGAGCATCTCCAACCATTATGCATTTGAAGTTATGCATTTTAGGCAAATTGCAAACCCCCAAATGAAAATGGCAAGGCTAAAATCGGGTGATCTCCAACCGTTATGCAAAATGCCAAGTC
>Ga0182004_10002562_pt1 | contig 14214 bp, 9 predicted proteins | sample Sormic07211540_1_FD_120479 | JGI IMG/M metagenome (GOLD analysis project Ga0182004, IMG submission 120479) | Endophyte microbial communities from Sorghum bicolor roots, Mead, Nebraska, USA - 072115-40_1 MetaG | ecosystem: Host-associated > Plants > Roots > Unclassified | place: USA: Nebraska...
ATGCTATACAACACTCGGTGCCAGAAAGAGTTTACCATCTTACACATTGCTCAACCACATGACATAGAGTACAGTAAGCTGATACACCTGCTAGCCTAGAGTACATTAGATCTCACACCTATGGGCCATTCTTTTGGGATAAATTTTGAATTGTAGAGTTGCAGAGTATTCTGGGACAGGAGTACAAAAAAAAAGGCAAAAAAACATTACTATGGCCACAGCCTCACATGCTTCTCTTGTACATTTGCCTATCTACAAGACATAAGTTTATTGGGGTTTTCCATGGCAACCCAACATCAGTTCTTCGCTTATGTATAAAACATTTGAAGATAATAAACTGTAGGCTGCACCTGGCTATGGTAGCTGCTGCTCTGCGTCCTGGAAACAGCACATCCTTAACTGTCTTACAAAGAGCCTGCATGCACCATCCATCTAAAGTAAGAAACTCTTCAAGTTTCATTTAAGTGACTCTCTGTTAATAAATAGAAATAAGAGGAGAGAGGATCTTTTTACCTTGCAGAAGATTCAACAAAGCCTTCCTCTACCAATGATGATTGCTTGACACTGATAAGGTGAAATGTATCACAATCTAAATGTATTCTAACTACAACACTCCTCCCTGCCTTAGACTCAAATGCTTCTCATATACTCATTCTTGTCACTGATTACAGTGAAATCAGCTGGGTTTCTGTTAGTCACACAGATATCCTTCCTCACAAGCTTGTCCAACGGATGAATTGTTTTCCCATTGCCACTGGTAGAAGGTTGACCTGTACCATACCTTGGCAATTGGTACTCTGGATTGGCAACAGAGGTAACAGAACCCAACTGCAGAGCACTCCATCCTGCTGAGAGCATTCCTGAGTTCAAGGCCTTGTAGTTTCCGTTTCTGTTCATATCAAGCGTTGTTGTCCCTTTAGAATCACCTAATCTGTACCCAGACTGTGGCCCATAGTTTTCAGACCAGTTTGCAATATCCTGCTGCAGCAATGAACCAAGCACGCCAACTCGAGGATGAGGGCGTACAGGCCTGAGCAAGTTTGGCTGGAGCTGACGCCGAGATAAGTCCTGCAGTGTCAGTGGAACCTCTTCAATTATGTGGCTTCCATATGATGTGCTCGGTGATGCATTATACTGATCATGCTGCGTAAATTGTGAACCGAGAGTTTGTGTTTGATGAAGTTCCATCTGGCGCCTGTCGGGTCTTTGATAGCTTGTGAAGCCTGAAGGTGTTGATGAGTCCATCAGTCTCAGAAGATGTGTAGCGGGCACAGGCTCTTTTGGATAAAGGCTTGACTGTCCAGGAATCCTTTGATCGTACAGCCTACCAGACCCCATAGTCAATGCTGTGCTTGGAACATTTCTTGGATGAACCAGGCTAACTGCTTCCTTTGTGTAGGGATCTACAGCCACAATTACTGGCTGGTGAGCTGCATAGTTACTAGAGGCTCCATATGCATGAATGGGAGCAGAATCAGCTTCTTGAAGTCTGTTTCCAAATTGAAAACCATATGATGGTTTTGGTGAATTCCTTGAAGCTGTCCTGAAAGAATCCCACATTAACTTATTTTCCCCATTATCCCTCCAGCTCCGAGCAGGCACTTCAGCAATATTTTGATGGTTTTGAAATAGAGGTGAGGTACATGCAATGGTGACTTCTTCGTCCCTGTGGAAATGTGTCTGTTGTTCCTGTGTACATTCCAAAATGTCAAGGACAGGTAATTTTGAAGGGTACACATTGAAAGACCGTGTGATGGGTAATGCATGAACCTGAGGCGAATTCTCCATTTGTGATTCTGGAGGATGACCATTTGGAACCTCGGTGCTGGCGCTGGATGCTGCATGACACTGTGATGACTTCTGAGCATGTAAATCCTGCAGATTCACGTTGGCAGCCTCTGTACTGGATGATGCATGATCCTGTAAAGACTTCTGCTGACTTTCCGATACCAAAGATTTCTGGACATTAGTGTTGAACTCATTTGATGCATTGATTCCACAATCCTTGGCTGCAAATTCAGCACAGTCAACTTGAGCTACCTTGGGTTGAGTATGACAGTTTTCCAAATAATTGGTGTTAGACATCAACTGTCTCTCATGCTGATTTCTGGCGAGGAGTTCAACAATGTCCATGGGGAAGTCATCCATCACATTCTGTTTCTCATGCACCTCCTGCTTTCCTTTCTTCTTATTCTTTGGTACATTCTTCTTGCGGAGGCCAGGCACGTTCTGAATCTTCTGTTTATCAAGTGAAACCTGTGGTAACGAAGAAAAGTGAATATATCATAATAATATCCGGATCAGGGTAGAAGAGCGTACAATATTTGTAGAGAAGCAGAGTAAATTTTCAGTTTGGATTTCCTTTTGCTTGCACCATTGCACAAATAATATATCGTAATAGTTTATACGAAAGTGTATGTAATTTGGGATTTGCTAATTTGCTCACTTGCCATCGCAAACTAGTTACACACACAAATAGCTAGTTCAGTTGGCATGCGTGCAGATTTGTGCACTCAAATGTCAGAAAAAGTGCCAAAAAATTCTAGTGGTGTACACGGCAGAAAGCATGGATGGCATGGGAGCAAAGTGGCATAGACGCAAATGCACAGACATTATAGGGATTAAAAATCCTATACTGGACAAAGGTCCTCAATTCAGGCCAGCAAAAGTAGGTAAAACAGGTCAATGAATGTAATATTTTATTTATATATTCAGTAGGATTTTTTTCTTTAATCATACCTTTGCCAAACATCTCTGTACAGAGCCTTCAGGTTCCATTTGAGGTAAATCATCTGACCTGAGCATATCTCTCTTTATAGTGCTGTTCTCAATGTTCTTGTCATGGCAAACTGAAGTGGACAGTACCTTTCTCTTTAGCAAAATCGTGGATTTCTCATTTGAGAAGAACTTCTGTTTCAAGTTCCTGGATTCATTTTGGCGCAGATCATCCACCTTCTGCAAATTTTGCTCCAGGTTGTCATTCTGTGCATTTCCATTCCCATGATTGGCACTGGTAGTAGATGGCAACTTTTCCTGGCCCACATTCCCAAATGAGGGTACAAAATCATGATGCATGTCATTAGAAGCAACTATATCTGGGCGAGAGTTTGGAACAGCAGAGGCATCAAGATTCTTGTGTTCTGAGTCTTTTTTCTCTGTTCTAACTTTCTTATGAGTGCTTTTCAGCCAGTTCATTAGAGAGGATCCATCGTCTACCTTGTCTACTCCTGTGTGTTTTGCCTTGTTCTTGACAGCTCTTGACTGGATTTCGTCCACTTTCTGATTAGGAGTGTCATTATCTTTTCCAACCTCAAGATGCATTTTTCTTTTACCACGCTCACTGAGATCAACACTGTTTGCATGGTCCACTTGAACGGCATCTGCAGAAACCCCTACCTTGTTAGTGCGTATCAGTTCTGATAACAGCCTCGTCTTTTTTCGCTTCTTCTGAGAAATTTTGAGATCAGATCCAACATTTCTTTTTGATGATGCTTGGCCTGGAGCCTTGTTACAGACTTGGTTGCTTTTGTCCCCAGATATTTGTTTGCCTTTGTGCCCAGATACTGTTTTACAAACATTAGTCTCACTGGGGTCATCATTCGGAACATCTTGAGCTATGTTGCTCTCATCTTCATTTGGAGCCACACAAGATTCTGGACTGCATTGATTCTGTGTGCCATTTTCTTCATTGAGATTCTGTGTGCCATTTTCTTCATTGGTTGGTATCTTTTGAACATCATCAGGTAAATCGCTGACATCCTTCAAGGCAGCATTCAAGATATTCGCTGACAAATCAATATTATTGGTAGAGGCCTGTAAATCTGAGGAAATATTGTCATATTAGCTTATTGTAACAAAAGGTATTAATTAAGAATTCAACATGCTCAGCCATACCTTGTGTCGCTGGAACACTTCTTTCAACGAGTGCCTCTGGGACATTTTCTTCAGCTACTGGAACGTTCATCGCAGTAATTGCTTTGTTGCCAGGAGAACTGCATTTTGAATTGGATTCTTGTGCGGCCTTTGAAAGGGTCAATCTATCAGATGATTGCTGTGTGCAAGGAAACAGTCTTCTAATCCGAACAATTGAAATAGTGCAGTCATCATTCATTCCATCCTGCTCCATAGAAACATTTTCAGGTGTAGGCCTATGGCCTGAAACTTTCACTCTATCAAGACATTTAGAGCAATCCCATTGATGATACTTTGACACCAAAACTGGGGACGAATGGTGTTCATCACATTGTGGCTGGTTATGGAAAATATGAGGAGAGCAAAGTTTCGGATCCTTCTTCTGCATCATAGCAACATAACCCCTGACAAAAGCATCAATCAACAATGAGACTTATGATATATATGCATAGACAAATCATCGAATGTTTGCTCTAGATAAAAAGAAAGGATCAGTATCCAAAAGCAATTCTCAATCAGAAGTTGTGCATAGGCAGTTTTACTCGTGAATCTCATTTTGTCCTCACTTTGTGAATGTGTAATAAAGAAAGAAAGAAAGAAAGAAAGAAAGAAAGAAAGAAACAGTTGCATCATTCATTCATTTCTACTTAGCTGGTATTAAACATAAAGGAAGAACCATATGGCTAAAATCATCAAGTATAATGGACATTTACAAGTTGAGAGCACAAAAGCATAGAAAGATAGTTATCAAAAGGATATGGGTTCAATCCATGCACACACACAGAAAACTAGATGAATGGACAACTGATAAATAGAGATAGACATGCATGTGTAACAAAACCAATCAGATGGTAAAGACATAATACATACATAGCAAATTAAGATTACACAAGATAAAAGGATAATAAAAAACAAGCAACATATATAAATAGTGTGCATGCCACGTATTGGAGCCAATGGATCAACTGACCCTTCAGATCAAACCAAACGTAGAGCAATGTGTCACAAACACACAATAAGGCACAGGCATTGTGCTTGAAGAAAACAAATGACTGTATATAGGCAGAAGTATGACAGACCACACTCAGCCATTAAACATAGTCTAACCAAATGCATAGCACCCATGGAAACTGAGCATTGTATCACAATAATGTCCATGCATTGTGCTTGCAGACAACAGATGACTGTATAAGGCAGCATGTTGATAAACCATGCTCAGCTGGACGTTGATCAATTCTGTCACAATAATGCCATTTTATTGTGCTTGCATACAACAAATGACTGTTTTTAATAAGTATGCTTAATTAACCATGCTCAAGGAGTACCAACTAAACAGTGCTACACTGCTAGATAGAGATGCATCGTTGAATGGAAGCCAATGAAGAAATGCAGACATCTACACTGGGTATGGAAAATGAGTACCTCATGGAGAAGTGGTCACACTCCTGCTCTGCTGGTGTGCCATCAGATTCAGGAACTGTAGATAGACGCTCTGCTGGTGTCTCATCAGATTCATCAGCAAGTGCAGATAGACGCCGTAGTTCCTCCACTGCTCTAGCTCTACGAGCTTGAGCAGCTGCGTCCATTATTTGTTATAAGCACCGCGTGCAGCACAACTGTCACTTCAGTCTTGGTGATCTTGGAACTGAACTAAACACCTCACACAGCCCTGAAAAAACAGCAAGCATTGCATGACTTATCCCACACATCTTGCTTCATCGAGACTGCAGAAAGAGATAGCTAGTAGTACGCTGAAACAAAAAGAACGTACAACAGGAATGAGGAACTAGCAGGCTTGATTGTGTAAAAGCCAACATAACGCAGACTATACATCTTAGTTCGTTCATGGAATAGAAGACAGCATAACGAGCCAGCATATGCACATCGCAACAAAGGAAAGAAATGAATACGAGCTGTACCTCTAATCAATTCTTCATTACCAGACTACATATACAAACAAATAGAAACGCAACGTCGGTTGCCAAATAAAGCAGAGATAGATAAAACATGATTAACTTCCATGCATGTCCATGCCAGCAAGTCTGCTGTGCTAACTCTGACAGGGTTGGCCACTCGTTTTCCGCAAGAATCCAAGTAAAGCCCGCATTTTCCGCGACATGAAATATAGGTGGTCACGGCTTCCGTGCAGTCACAGTAAGGCATCTCGAGTGTGCAAAATAAGGAGGGTGGGAAATAAGCAGGTCGTAGACAGCGAAAGTGGAGCTAAAGTCGACCGCGGACGTAGCAAGAACGATCTAACAAGTCCTTAAGCAGAAAAAAAAAGGCTGCTTCTGAAACCAAAGATCCGAGACCTCATCATCAATCCAGAGTTAAAATATTGATTTTTACCTGTGCCTTTGCTGTTGTCGTCACGCTGAAGGGGTCGGCTGGGTGCGGTGGAGCTGCGCCGATGGCTGACGTCCCCCCGCTATACACGGGCTCCTGCGGCGGACGGACGGGTGTTGGTGCGGCCGGAACGATGCGGGAAGAGGTGGATCGGAAGCTAGCGGTGAAGCTGGCGGCTGGACGGAGCTACGGGCTTCTCGAGACGGTCGTCGTCGATGGCCGCCTCCGCGCCGTCGCCGGTGATGCCGCCCTCTCGACGCAACCGCGCGCGCTCGGGTACGTTGTTCGCCTTTCCTCTTCTCCTCCCCGCCGCCACGGACCAGATCCGCGACCGGGAGGTGAAATCCGGTGCGGGTGGGCGCGGAATCGGGCGAGCACGCGCCGGCAGCGGTGGGGAATAGTGCGGGCGGGCGGGCGGCGGCGGTGGGAGCGGAGGGGCTGCGGGGGCGCGAATGGGGAAAGGGGAATTTCACGCGAGAGCCGAGAGAGGCGAACTGGCGAGAGGCGAGAGGCGAGGGTTTTTCTTTTTTATTATAATCCCCGGGTGTGGGGCCCAGCCCTGAAAACGACGCTGGCTGGCTGGCCTTAAAACAATACTACTACCGCTCTGGATGCCCTAAGCTACGCCTGGGGCCCCACACGCAGTGACGCAGACACAAGGAAAGGCAGGCAGGTGCAGGTCGCCCACACGAAGCAAAAGCGAGCGACAGCAAGCACAGCGACGGCGCGGAAGCCGATGCGCCACACCGGATCCCGGGCCCCCCTCCCCTCCCCTCTATCCTTCCATCCACCCATCCATCACCATGCCCACACACATGACACACCCATCCCACTATCTTTTTTTTTCTCTCCTTTATTATATTTAATTAAATTTAATATTAAATTATTTTATTTTATTAGTGCTACTGCTGCTGCGTCCACCCACCGAGCGAGCAGCGGCAGGGCAGGCACGCCCACACGCCACACATGATCCCCGGCCTAGTACTACTACGCCACGTTACCGTGAAGGATGAAATGAAAAAGCAAACCCTAACCCTAACCCTAGACGCTAACCAGAGGTTGGTTAACCGCGAGTAACCCTAGCTAACCGGAGGAGGAGGGGTCGGGGTGGGGGGTGGTGGTGGGCCCGGTACAGGGCCAGCGATTGAAAGTGCCGTGCCGTGGTGTGTGCCTGTGGGAGCTTTGGAGCATTCAAGGAGATGGAGGTTGTTGTCAAGCTACCTTTACGGTTTTTTTTTCCTTTTTTATTTTTGATTTGAGCTTTCCTACGTGCACACAAACAGTGTACCAAGGAGATGCAGCATGCATCACCATATATGTTAATTAATATTAGAAGTGGAAAATTTCACAAAGAATCCCACTCGAAGATATATTTTCGTATTGATTTGGAGATATCGTCCAAATAAAATAATAATATATTGGAGGACACAATTTTGTGTTGACGGTTCAATCACGTCTCTATCCAACGACTTTAACAGATATATGGAGATAGAGGCTGCACAATCTAACGGATAGATCGAGATAGAGGTTGCGCCGTCTAACGGATAGATAGAGGTAGAGGTTGTGCCGCTTCGCGTGAGGACCCTTGATCAACGATCCATAGGCGAAGGGTCGGTAGATCTAATCTAATTAATTATTGCATAGATTTTTCACGAAAGAATCAAAATTTGATTTGGGAATTAAATGTAGTCGCACAATTTAAGGCTTCTGACGTGGATTTACCTGGAACTGCTAACTTTAGAATTCAACAGCGAGGCATGTTAGCTGGACTGCCACCAAGAAAGATTGGTTTGGGGCGCTTGATAATCAATGACTCACTAGCATTAGGTTAGCTGGCAATGACCGTTGGTGATGTATCTGACAGTTAGATGGGATCAATACAAGCGTGAATGGGGTAGGGAGTCTTGCTGAAATTAACAAGAGTGTATAAAGTGGTTTCCGTATAGATTTGAAGATATCGTCCAAGTAGAATAATAATATATTGGAGGATACAATATTGAGGTGGTGATGAATTACCTCTCGATCCAATGGCTCTAACGGTTAGAAAAAGATGTAGATTGGGCGACTTCACATGACCCTTGATCAAACTTCTATAGGCGATGGGTAGTGAGATCTAGCTTAACTAATTCTTGCAAAGCTTTCACGAGAGAATCAAAATTTGATTTGAGAATTAAATATAATCATAGAATTTAAAGCTTATGGCGTGGATTTATCTGGATGTGCTAGCTTTAGGATATCAATAATGAGGCATGTTAGCTCACTTAATCAATGTCCTGCCTGCATCAGGTTAGCTGGCAAGGACCGTTGGCGACGTATCTGCCAGCTAGTTTGGGATTAATAAAAGAGTGAGTGGAGCAGGGAGTCTTACTAGAATTAACAAGATTGTATAGAAGCTGGCTTATGGTGTGGATTTACTTGGATCGACTAGCTTTTTAGGATACCAACAAGGCGATGCATGTGTTAGCTGGACTGCCACTAGGAAAGATCGAGTTCAAGCGCTTAATAATCAATGTCTTGCCAACATCAAGTTAGCTGGCAATGACCGTTGGTGATATATCTAATAGCTAGTTGGGATTAATAGAAGAGGCGAGGGGCATGGAGTATTACTGAAATTAACAAGAGTGTATAGACACTGGCTTATGGTGTGGATTTACCTAGATCTGCTAGCTTTAGGATATCATCAAGGAGGCATATTAGCTTGACTGCCACTAGGAAAAATCGGGTTGGGATGCTTAATAATCAATGTCCCGCTAACGTCAGGTTAGCTAACAATGATCATTTGCGGAGTACCTGTCTGTTGGGATTAATAGAGAAGAGGAAAGTGGGACAAGGAGTCTAAAGGAAATTAACAAGGTTGTATAAAAAGTTGGCTTATATGGTGTGGATTTACCTGGATTTGCTAGCTTTTTGGTATCAATAGGGAGGCACGCTTGCTGGACTACCATAGCACTAGACAAAACTTGGGGTGCCTAACCAATGTCCGCTAACTAGCATCCTAAAGTTAGCTGGCAATGACTATAGGTGACGTAATATTTGATAGTTGGGATTAATAGAGGAGCTGAGTGGGGCAGGAAGTCTTTCTGAAATTAATGGTGTATAGAAGCTGGCTTATGGTGTGGATTTATCTCGATCTTCTAGCTTTATGATATCAATATAGAGGCATGCATGCTGCATGCTGGTTGAATTTCCAGTAGAAAAGATCAAGTTAGGATGCCTACTCAATGTCGCACCAGCGTCAAGTTAGCTGGCAATGACCGTTGGCGGCGCGGTAGGTGAGTGGGGGCAGGAGTCTTATTAAAATTATTAAGGGTGTGTCTGTATAGAAGCTATATCTAGTGGATTTTGAGTATCAACAAGAAAGTAGGCTAGCTAGTAGGCTAGTCCTTACTCAATTTCCCATTATAATATAATTAGCTATAGAGATGACCAGTGGTGGCATATACTGACAACGAAGATGGAAGAGCAATGGAGCGGTGAGACTAACTGAAGTTAATTACAAATAGCTGAGTGTGTAGAAGCTGGAAGCTTGATGATAGAGGTATGATGCTGGAGAGAGGAGAATAAATTGTATTGTTAAGGAAGGTAGGTGAGCGATCGAGAATGGGGAGGGCCATGTCTAAAAGGAATGAATTGCTCTTGATGATAGGATAATTCCCAAACTACTAAACATGCATGAATGTATTATGCAAAGCTCAAAAAAACATTAGACAAAAAGGAAACAAAAATTACCTTATAAATAGACGAACACCAAATTAAGTTAAAAAGTTTATATGAAGGCCTAAAAGATTTATTTACATGAATGACTTAGTTTTTGGCAATAACTAAAGCTAACATCAACAATGCATTAAAACTAAAAGAAAGGTAGTTAGGTTTTCTTTTCCTTAATATATGTACATCGTATAGTGTGTGGAAATGCTTAAAAATGAGCGTTGTGCTTACAAAGAAAATTACATTTAAACTATTTAACCATAGACGATATATGGTCCAAGTTTTCCTTTGTTTTAAAACCATGTATATATGTTCGATTAACTAGCTAGCTAGACAAATTCACTTTCCCGTATATATATTACATATGCATTCCTAGGCGCGTGCATATTCACTTCTTTTTTCTTATCTTATGCTAGCTTGCGCACACTGAAGCGTGTTGTGTGGATCCATTGATAGAACAGCTACTCCAAGCAAGGTATATTTTCAACGAATTAAGGTCGTTTTTTTGCCTATCTACCTTTAACTTTCATCTTTACTCTTTTTGTGTCAGTAGAATAATATAGTTTTTTACAGTACTCGTATCAGCCCTATAAAGCAAGGGCAGTGCTCGTATCAGCTCTATATATGATACAATCATTCAATCAACAATGCATTAAAACTAAAAGCAAGGGCAGTACGTACTCGTTTCAGCTCTATAAAGCATGCGGTGAAAAATTGTATGATGGTCATCGTATACTGACTATATATGCACCTGACTCTATATATCACTGATGCGTTCTATACATGCACCGGCCGTACATTGGTTATATACTTCCTAGCTACTGTACTTCCTATGCATAAAAAGCTCCCATATTTCTAGCTACGCGTACTCATACAGGTCTATCGTCGCATATTAGTTTTATTAGAACATCAATTCATGCCGCCGAAGAAAGTTTGCTTCGGCTAAATTAATATATATAGGTGTACAATGTCTGGTGCCTAAAGCATCATTACTCCTTGGGTGGAAAAACCTAGGAATCAATTAACTGCATGCAAGCCCCATCGTCAAGACTAGGGAAAATATAGAACAGGGTTCTCAGATCAGCTGGACTTAATTATTCGAAAGATTGTCGGGCCAAGAAACATCAAGCTATAGAATTTTTTTCCTTTGATTTGAAAACAATATGCATAGCATCATAAGATTATACTGTATATTTTACCCTACACGAGATGATAAAAAATATACTATATTTATACTACAAGTGCAAGCATGACTCTAAATTTGTCCTAAATTGTTTTTTTTCTAGTTTTCTATGTGTCAATAGCTAAAATTTTATGTACATTAATAACATCAGACGAATTGCCATTATTAGACTCATTATGACAAACAATTTCATAATACTACATATAACTCTTTCCATTTTTATTGTATAGTATTCTCATAGATATTATTGCGTGATGTCTCATGGAGTTATTAGGAGCATATATAGTAGGCAGCAAATAAAAGGATCGATGCATGTTAAAATTAAATTAATTAATACAAGACGTATATTTAACGTGGGTCGTTGGATCTCCATCCTACGTACGAGCTGCCAGTGCCATGCTAGTTGGACTAATAATTTAGGGTCCGTGGGACAAGCTTTAGGAAGCACTAGCTAGCTCTGATTTGACGTCATCATATGAGCTAAGATGGTCAAGCAAAGCAAGCTGCTAGGACAACATGTGTATGATGCACACGTACACGCTTATAGTTATATATATGCAAATGCAGGCCATTTCGATTAAGCTAAGCACCAAATGATGCACTAGCTGTTTGCGTAGCTGGTTCGGATGACGTGTGATCTGATGGAGCTAGACACAAGAGGCAATCAGGCAGCATATAGCTGGTGGTGGCTTTTGTAATTTGGTCCATGGGCATGGGCAGGCATATGCAGAGTCGAGTGTGTTCTCACTTTTCAGTGTGTGGGTGCGTGTACAGTGTTCGTTCCTGACATGATGGGAAACCTAGATAGTCTAGCAGTGGATACCAGTGGAGAGAACAGAGAAGTGTCCATACGTCTATACGATATATACGAGCTAGCAATCACTAATATTGTCCGCATATAAACAGTAGCTAAAAGAGTAGTATTATATCTATACCTTATCGTGACCAATATAAATAATAATAGAAAATCTAGCTATATTGGTAGTGTGAATATCGATTAAATAGGAATCAAGTTATACAGACAAAGTAAGCTGTGTTTCCTCTTTTGCCTCGCTCTTTCCTCTCTCTCTCTCTCTCTCTGGTATTCTCTAGCTGCCATGTTTGTTTCTGTGGCGATGAGCCAAATAAATCCGAAAAGCCCATCAAACACCCAATGACTGCCTAGTCAACGTGACAGCACGTCCGCGTTGGAGTATCACCTGCAAAGTTGTTACGTGACCTCAGGCCCGTGATTTGGAAAATGTGACCGTGTTCTTTCGACCGCCCTCTCAACAGTCAGCAACCTCCTTTGGGACGCTAGCCTCCACCGGATCTGGCTGGGATGTAACAACTTTGCAGGTGATACTCCAACGCGGACGTGCTGTCACGTTGACTAGGCAATCCTGGCTGCAACGGCATCCTCCGGGCCGGGCGCTAGCCTCCTCCGGGGTGCTAGCCTCCACCAGATTTGGCCTCTTGAAGGACACGCCTCCCTTTTCAGCAGCCGAGACTCAGAGAAACAATTAATCGTGGCCTATGTCTAAGTGTTAAATTACTAAAATTAGAGGTCTTTTTTTTAGTTTTTACCCCCGCATGAATTATAATCAGTAAAAAGATAGTTTTGTTGCCTAGCAAATTATTTCAACCTTTGCAAAGTTGCAATCTATATATATATGCTTCATAACATTCGAAAAGTGGGGCATAAAGGACCTATTACTATTAGGTGCAGGTTCACCCAGAATCTTTCCACTGCATGCATCATGAGAAAGCAGCCCACAGCAGGTTGCTGCATGACGCATGTGAATCTGATGATAATAAATACACAGTACTAAATATAATCTTCAATAGCAAATTAAACAAGCTACTTATGTTTTGAAGTACTAATAATCTTTTTGTGTAGCTGTCCTCATGAACAAATGGTAACTAACGTGACATGTGTGACCTAGGTAGCTAATTAAGCCTTTTTTTGATACATACTCCCTCCATATAGAATTTAGATGTCGTTTAGACAAGATTTAAGTCAAATATTGGGAATATAAATCACCAATAACTTCTAAATTATTTTAAAAAATACTTTCATAAAAGTATACATATATCATTTTTCCTAAATATTTTTATAAAAATAAGAGGTCAAAGTTGTGTTTTGGAGACCGTACGTGTCGCTGTCGTAAACGACATCTAAATCTTAGAGAGTACAAACTAGTACTACTACAGTACTCCCTCAGTCCCAAATTATAAGTCATTTCAAGAATCGTGGAGAGTCAAAGTTTTTCAAGTTTAACCAAATTTATATAGTAAAATAATAACATTTTTGGTACCAACCAAGTATCATTAGATTATTTGTTAGTTATATTTTCATAGTGTACCTATTTTATGACATAAATCTTTATATTTCTCTCTATATTTTTGGTCAAATTTGAAAATGCTTTGACTCTTCAAGATTATTGGAATGACTTATAATTTGGAAGAGATGGAGTAGTATATAGTCCAATATAGGTTAGGTTTGAAACTAGCCAGCCAGCCAGCCAGCTAGGATAGATGCTAGCTATCACTGTGAAGTGTAAACTACAGGGAGATTAAACCCTAGTACCGCGTAGTACGAGAAGAAGCATATGCATGCTTGCTTGATGCGTATGCTAGACAGCCAGCCAGCTGGCACCCTGCCGCGCTAGCTGCAAGGATATACATCATCAGCTCATCACTCTTTGTAACGAGCCACACCACAGTGGCACAGTACAGTGTGCACCTGCACCCGCCGTCCGATCGAAGCTGGACCGTCCGATGTGCGCTGGGCCCACGGCCAAGGAACCCCATGCTCTCGCTGCCTCGCCGTCGCCGGCCATCCCCGTCTTTTTCCCAGGCTAGCTCAGAGAGAGAGAGAGAGAGAGAGAGAGAGTCCCTCCGGCCGCCATCATCCCCCCACAGCACTACTACTTGTGGCCTCCGCTGCTGGCCCTGTGCTGAATAACCGGCCGGCTAGCCGGCGACCGGCGTCGCGCGCTGCTCCCGCAACTGCCTTGCGGTCTCTCCGTCCGATCCATCGCTAGCTTCTACAGTTCTACGTATATAACGCGTCTCCGGAAGTC
>Ga0182004_10002563_pt1 | contig 14210 bp, 11 predicted proteins | sample Sormic07211540_1_FD_120479 | JGI IMG/M metagenome (GOLD analysis project Ga0182004, IMG submission 120479) | Endophyte microbial communities from Sorghum bicolor roots, Mead, Nebraska, USA - 072115-40_1 MetaG | ecosystem: Host-associated > Plants > Roots > Unclassified | place: USA: Nebraska...
ACCGACAGGTCGGGCTTCCTCCAATCTACACCTCCACTCTATATCTCTCAATCTAGTAGAAACTAGAAGATCTATTTCTACTCACATTGGATGCTAAGCCTAAAATAAATATTTATTTAGAGGAGAGGTATTCCTTCGAGGGCTCCTCTCAACTCTATGATGAACTTGTCTCCTCCAGGGGTCAGGGGGTCTGGTTTTATAGTCCCCTCAAGTGAACGTGGGCCGTTGGATCAAACCGACATTGATTGGACGGTTATCCTTGATCCTTTAGGTCGGTGGAGCTTGGTCCCGAAAGAGAGTCCTGATCCAACTCTGCAGGGGGGCGGGCCCCCAGGTCAACTGGGCGGGCGCCTAGTGCCTGGCTCCGTTCGGCCTCCGCTTTCTTCCCGTGGCTTCTGGAGTCTTCTAGATGTAAGATAATTGCGCGGTATGTCGATATCTCTATGTAAACCCGACGTGTGGGCCTTTCCTCCATATTTCCTGATAACTTCTTGCAGAAAATAGACAAACACCAAAACTTGTGGAATTCTGTCAGATAAAACCCTAAGTCTGGGTGTTAGTTGCATTTGGATCCTTTTCTTTATTTATTTGATGCTTATATTTGGTACTTAAGGACCGTCAATAATGACCTAACTCAAATGATTTTTCCTCTGCAAAACACATGTTAGTCATAGTAATCAACATTGTCATTAATCACCAAAACCCATTAGAGGCCTAGATGCTTTCAACCCTACAGCTGTGGCACCACCCACCGCACCTCCCCCTCATCGAGGCCATCACCTCCTAGCATCCCTTCCACAAGAAGCCCTGTCTCTCGGACCGCTCCCCCCTCCTCGGCGCACCTCCCTAATGTGGAGACTCCGACGCATGCCCCCTCGGGGCGGTAAAGACAGATCCTTCTAGTGGCTCGGGCTCCGCAAGTGCCACTATCGTGGTACGTGATCGCGATCAGTGTCCAGCCACAACAGCGACCGTCGGAGATCCGACACGTGTTCCAATTTCCCTTTCATGTGTGGCGCTAGTGGCAGCGGCACTAGTGACTCTAGCGAGATGTGGGCGTCCAATGTCAGGGAGGTGCGGATGAGGGACGTGCCGATTGCGACATAGCTCGGCTCGGCTCCTGTTGGTGGGATTGGTGCCGTGAGCGGTGGGGTAGGCATGGCATGGAGGCGACAGTTGTCAAGTCTAGGTAAGGGAGTGAACTTGGGTACCGTGGCGACGTGGAGCTGGGATACGGGGATGAGATTGACGAAGAGGAAGAGGAGGATGAGAGGCAGCAGTTGTTGTGGGGTAGGGTTATTGGAGGTGATGAGCGTCCTTGAATTCAATTCTTTGGATAGTCACTAGTTTTAGCTTTTAGTATTTGTAGTATTACTATGTGCATTTCTTTGATTTAGTATATTTGGTTGAAACAAGTTAGTTTGTTAACTTTGTATATTGATATTCTGGTGTTGATGGATATTTCTTATTTAGAATCAAATGACTATAGGTCATCAAGCTCCTCTGTTGGTGGTTCTCGTAATGTTTCGTAAATCTTGTTCGTTGTTGTTGATGTTTGACCATTAATATTTGTAGTGAATTAGTTGGTCAAAACAATTTTTAGGGGAAATGCATTTATTTATCCATACAATATGCTTCTAGTGGTATGGCTAACAAAATGACTCTGCCAATTAGTATTTGTTACTCATGAAATTGATGTGGCCTACAAGATGGAACTTTGACTATAAGTCTATAAGTATCTATAAAAATGTTGTTTCAAATATAAAGAGTTACTACCTCTATCCCAGAATGATAAGCGTATTTTGATAAGGCAAATGTCATACAAAATAGATGTTGACCCTTAATTTCTCTTACACTATGTTGTCATTTGCTAAAGAATCAATATCATCTTAGTGGCACTTTTTGAAATATATTAATGCAAATTTATGTCCTAAACTTGTATATAACGCGACCAATTGTTGATCAAAGTTTGTAAAATTTTGATTCTTCGCTGTACAAAATATGCCTATCATTCTAGGACATAGTGAGTACATATCATGTGAACTAGGGGCTCATGTTGGGTTTCAACTCTAGCCTACCCCAACTTGCTTGGGACTAAAAGGCTTTGTTGTTTTTGTTGTTAGCTATGGATGGTCAAAGCTAAAAAGTTTGACTTGGGACAAACTTACAAATGACTTATAGTTACAATGGAGGAAGTATAATGTTACTTGTGATGATTTGGTCTGTTGTGGGACATGGTTTCTATATGCCTGCACGTGAGTACATGTGTAGTATTGCTAGACTTCTTTTATATTCTAGCTATTTCAATTTTTAGATGAGATCTATGAGCTTCAGATAGTACTTATGTAAACAAATCACAATGAATGTCCAAACATGATTTCTTGTTTAGTCTAGATTGTACATTTTATGTCCTTAACATGCTCATTTTTTCCCATTTTCGTCAAAATACTTGAGATTAATCCTGTTGTACTGCAATTGTAATTAGGTCAAAGATGACCCTGTTTCGAACTAGTAGCACGAATTCCTTATGACCAAATATTTTGTTTTGCAATATGTTTAATTTTAATACGGCTTTCTTATCTTTGGTGTCTTTTTGTTGATACCTTTTTATAATGTTTCCATTTATTTCAAGATTTAGCTTTGGTATACATGGAATCTCATTTACATTTTAAAGTTCAACATATCATCTACTATTTTTTTGCATTTAACATTTAGCGAATGGGCTTAGGGTAAGTATTGTTCATGGTAGATTCATCTGAAAGAATAGTATGTCATAAAGTCTGGTTTCATGTTTCAGTTTGAATCCTCATGGATCCATTTGTTTTATTTGTCCACTTATTTAGTTTTGGAAACACAACCTTTGCTGAGACTGCTAAACCATGAAACTTTCAAAAGAAATGGACCTAGTTATTGCACACGCCAAAGATCTGATAGGTTAATTGTCTAAAATTTTGTGGTTTGAAGTCTAGACCACCGGCTCGGGTGGTGCTATGGTGGTAGCACAGCAAAGTCCAAGCACATGGCTGAGGAAGGGAGGCAGCTTCAGGGGTGACTATAGGTCCTGGGTTGGGGATGGTTCTGTGTGTGTGGTGGGGGTGGCTGTAGCTCGGGTCGAGTCAAAGCAGAACTTAATATACCTATGTAGTGTTAGGCCATCGAAGGAGGCCCAGCCCTAGCTTAGTTTGTCGAGATAAAGGCTTATGTCAACTCTTGGTGCTTTGATTTGTCTTGACCATTGTAGGCGCTTCTTTTTTCGTGTTGTGGCCAGTAGTGCCCTTGCTCATAGATCCCACCCAGTGAGATACCGCTAGGTGAGGCACCATATCGCCCTACAGATAGAACCACAATGATAAGGCCCCAATGAGGCCTCTGGCTTTCAGCTACAGCTAGTGGCAGAGGCAGGAATACTTTTAGGTGTGGCGGGATTTATAAGAACCAAATATAACTTGTATAACATATTGACATATGTATTTCATGTATATTTACTAGTATATAATACATATATTTTGTATTTTGTACAAACTGTAGGTATTGCAGCTACCAAAGCTTTCTAAATACCTGCCTTTGCCCATGGCTACAGCCTTCAAGTCACATGCACTGGCTTTGACATGTTGTCATAGGACAAGGGCTTAGGGCTCCAGCATATCCTTTTATTATCTGCGGCGAGGTTCTGCTACTCACTTCCAAGTTATTCTGTTGTTTCATTCTAGGAATTAGGAGCTCTAGAATTTTTGGCTTGGGAGCTGCAACTTCTCTCCCTTGTGCGGTGTTAGGGGTTTGGGAATGTTCCTCGAGTCTTCAATTTTCTTAGCAAGATTTGTTCAAATATGTTCTAGAATGGAATAAATTCTGGGAAGTCGATAAGAGAGCAATTTCATGCATCGAGTAACTGAGGTTGCATTAAATCGTTTTGGTATTTTCCTACCCACAAAGGTGTTCTAATAAATGTTGCTTGATCATTTTAGATTAATATTGGTTTTGTTCCTTGTTACATCTATTATACTATTTGGTTTAATGCTACTAAGATTGTTGGCCTTTCATTATTTAGCCTCCCCTTTACTATGTTTCTGATCCATTGTTCGCTAGCTTAGCTAGTTCTTGATTGCCAAGTGAACGATAATGCCACATCTTGTTTACATTTGGAAGCCATAACAATCAAATTTGACCTCCCTTTCAGGTAACATATTTAATTTTCCATGTGTTCCTAGTTTATTTTGAGGAAACAAGTAAGGAGCAACTCTTCCACAACTGTGCATAGGCCAGGTCCTCATATATGTGATTTTGATATGATATTGTGCAGCCCAACGTTATGAGGTAGCATTACCCATGAGTGTACTGGCTATTGCTATACAACTGTAGTACCTCCAGACTTGGAAGGGTAGCTGTAACACCTTTTTTTTACAATGTCAAATATTGGTGTTCCATGCATGTCTAATATCTTATTGCATATAGCTTTGTAACTCAATGTGCTTGTACAATAGAGTAGGAATTAAAAAATAAAAATAGGTACATTATGTTAGGCATGATAGCATGGAATCATAAATTCGGAATAGGGAAAGAATAGTAGGAAGAGGCTATGTAAGACGAGGTCTGCTATTAGAGTTCAAAGATAGTTTGTTACAAGATTTCATATCCTATCTTTTATATATATATATATATATAGAAAAGGCTAAGCTATTCGATGATGGCTCCTCAAGGGTTCTTCCAGTCCGGCCCATAGACTCACGGGTTCCTTATAGTGGCCTGCTGCAGCCTCTTGGTCTGTAGCCCACGCGAAGAGAGTTCTATAGTCTGTCCGGCAACGACTCTTTGTCTGATGGGTGTTGTCTACACCTAGCAAAACAGCAATGCTGACACATTAGTTCTTGATTTAGGATTTAAGGGGTGTCTTTTTTACCATATTTTCAGAATTAGAAATATTGTCCTTTTGCAAAGATTAACCTGTCATACGTTAACTTCATTACCATCAAGTGGTTCTATTCTGTGTGAACTTGATGGATGGGCAGTCTTTATGTTTGCTGCACTCAATTTATTGAAGATAGTTTTTATTACTAAAACTGGTGGTTGTTTGGTGAACTGTGATTATTCCATCATGAACTCGTGGCCCTAGTATTGATTTCCTGCAGCTACCACTTCCGGAAACTGTTCTTGGATGGTATTCTTATGTTGCAATGTATGCTCTTTATCTGTGTGCTCCTAGCTTTGCTGATGGTTCTTTTCCCGTCCTTTGCAGATATGAACAAAATGAGAATCGTTGGTGACAGTAACTTTGGGGAGCAAAAGAGCCATCACCGTTGTAAGTGGTGAAGTGTGTATGTTGTAGTGTTCCTTCACTACCAGCAACAGTTAACGGATAGCCTGTCTTTGTTGTTCGCTAATAGAGCAGGCAACTGGTTACCGGTGATTTTTTGTTTTAGTGGGCACACAGATGTTTTCTGGTTGTAATTCTCTAGTTTCTGGGCGAGAATTTTCTATGAATTTATCAATGAAAAAGAGTAACGAATATGGCAATGTGCTAAGAACATATGTGTATTCTTGTTTGTTGGTACATTTGTTAACATGCAGTTAGTGCTAGTCTATCGTTCTTCATTTTGAGTTGTCTGTGATCTTTACTAGGCATCAGTCAGGTACTCTCGTTGTTTCAAATTGTAAGTTGTTCTAGCTTTTCTAGATACATATATGTATCTAATGCATAGCAGCACTTAGACGCAGCTGTTAATGCTGGAATTGATTACAGGTGTTCTTTGTGTTTTCCTACAAGGAACGTTCAACATGTTGCACGCCCACTTGTATGCCATACAGTTTAGAAATTTATTCAGTGATTATGTCATGCATTTTAATTTGTCTCTAGAGATTTATCAATGGTTATGTCATGCTTTGCAATTGGTTATGGAGCTAGATTCCTCGTCATGGGTAAACCTTGTACACGCACATTATTGAGTGGCAGACCATGAAAATGTTATATTTCAATTTGTTTTGGGATTAGACTCTAATACCATGCTTAGACATGATACTCTAACTTATACGGACATGAGAGAGATTAGGTCTGTCGGATCCCTATTGAAGGATTATAAGTTATGAAGGACGAAGAAACTCTCTGCTCAAAAAATTGTTCTAGACTTTGAGAAAAACATTATAGCTTAACAAGAAAAATGTTGTGAGTTTATACTAAAAATTACCAACATAACAAAAGAAATGGAGAGAATTAGGTGTATGACCTTGGAAAAATTTTGTCTTAGGTATATGACTCTCTTTTTTTTGAATTTGGCTCTATGGCCTCAAAACAAAATTTATTCGGCTTTAGCTTTTTGTCTGTTTTTTCTAGGGCCATACACCTAATCCTCCCAAAGAAATGTCCAAGTAAAATTTGAAATAGAAGTTATAAAGAGACAGAGGGACATAAAATGGTAACTGAATATACGTGGGTAGATTTCTCTGTCACCCGGCTCATTCATGTGGATGTGGGCCACAACACAATATTAGGGCACTCTTAATACAGAAACCATCGTAGTTTCTATCTTTACTATAATGGACCAATCAAAATTATACTAGGTTCACCAAAGAAAGTGTCCCCAGTGAGAACATTTAATCTTTGTGTACCCAAAAAAATGCACATAACAAATTGTTTTTATTAAAATCAAAGGCTACAAATCATCCATGAGAGGCTTCAACCCAATCCTATGGCCACAGTTGTTTGTATCAAATCCCAGGCTTCAACGCACTGCATCCCCAGGCTTCAACGTGCAGCCTCTGCGGCCTCCGAAAATGCCCAAATCCACCTGCCAATGCTCAGGTTCGAACCCTGCTACCTCCAAAAAATAAAACAAAAAAAAACTAGACATATGATCGTGCACAAACCTACGCCGACGCCGCCAACGAGCGGGACGCAGTGAAGTCCGCGTCGGACGCCAAAGATCCTACCGACTGGCTGAGAACCGTGACTGGCCGGCCAAAGCTGGGGTCTAAAGTTGAAAACGGACGGGAGAAATCCCGTTCCGTCCGCTTCCGTATACCGTATTTTTCCGTTCGTTTTCGTTTTTTACGGGATAAACGGAAACGGGACCGAAAACGGGATGGAGTGAAACGGGAGCGGGATCGAAAACGGTAACGCATTTTTCCGTCCGTATTTACGGAATACCGTATTTGACCGGGATATCCCGTTTTTATCCCGTTTGTAATAAAACCGGAAAACTAGCCCAGCATAGCCCATGAGCCCAATACAGCCCAAAATACCAAACCCTATCTGTTCAATCCTCCTGAGTCCTGAGCAGTGAGCACCCCAGTCGACTCCCCTGGCCGCCGCTCGCCCGCTCCGCTCCCTTCTCGCAGGTCGCAGCAGTCGGCCGCCGCCCGCCGCACCTGCACCACCAGGCGTCCCGCGTCCAGGCCTCCCTCCCGTTCCCTTGCCGCGCGCCTGCTGCTCGCCTGCACCGGTGACCAGTCCTCCTCCCATCCCCTGGCCGCGGCGTTGCATCGAGGGAGGCACAGCACAGGCACACGCGCCCACGCGTAGACGCGCAGAGCACCGCGAGCTTGGTCGTTCGCGAGCTGCAGAGCACCGCAGAGCACGACCGCGAGCTGCTGGCTGATGTCGCGGGCTGGAGGAGAAGACCGTGGTTGCTCCAAGCCACCTGAAAAGCACCTGGGCCTGTCGAGCTATCTTCGCCTTGAATGAAGACCGTGGTTGCTCCAGTTCCGGTTGCAATGAATGAAGATGGTGTGCTGTGAAAAACTGATGTGTCGTAGTGTTGTGTGTGCTTTCCGCTGTTGGTGAACCATTAAATAAACATGTTGTATGAGCACTGGTGGACTACTTCAATCTCTATTTGTGAACACTTGTTGTATTTTGTTATAAACTTGTGACTTATGAGCATGTGATGTATGGATAATTCATATTTGAGCTCTCATATGCGGCTTACATGTTCCGGCTTAATTTTCGTTTACCGCTCGTTTCCGTTTATTTTTCGATCGTATTTACCCGTTTTCGTATTACCGTTTATCCCGCTACCGTTTTCGCTCCCGGCTATCCGGCTTCCGCTCCCGTTTTCGTCTAAAAATATAAAAATGAAAACAGTAGAGCGATTTTCCGTTCGTTTCCGTCCGTTTTCAACTATACTGGGGTCGATGAGGATGGGCACGCGGGCCCCGCCATGGTCATGGGCTGCATCGGCGCTTGTGCCGGCGGAGATGAAGTGGATACAGCATGAGCCTGTACCGGTTGCGGACCTACGGGCTGTATTTTTTGAAAGAAAGTTGCGGGCTCAATTGGCGCCGGTGCTTGCGGAGAGGGTCTGGAGCATGAGGGTTCACAGTGACAGCTTCGATCCTCTTCCCATCTGGCATGAACCAGAACCATGCCCATGCATGGGCGCCAACGATTCAAATCTGTGTCTCATCTGCTCTAGAGTTGTTGCCTTGTTGGTAATTGCGTTCCCGGTTCAATGCAAATTGTAATCGACTCATTTGCAGAGATGCAGAAGATGGAAGAGGATTTCTGGGCAGAGTTTGAGTTGTACGCTGCTCACCTTCTGGTCGGGGTAGCTGTTGACATTGCACTAGTGGGGCTATAGCTCCGTGTATGAGATTTGGGAAGCATGTCTTCTTCAACGGGCCTCTTTGGGAGATTCAATAGGATGCCTTATCTTCGCTTAGCAGGAGAATTTAGTCCAGTTATTTTCTATGGATATGGTAGCACTCTCTAAGAATGGATGGAACTTGAAAGTCTATTTAATACGGTAAATCTGTATGTAGTCTGGGTAATTTTTTCTTTTTTGTCACCTGGATTTGTGGCCATCGGATCCATCTCTCATTTGATCTGGTCCTTTCCTTTCTTCTTTGCTTCTATGTTAGAAATCCGCTTTGTTCATTGTCTAGATTTCAAGTAAAATGCAGATAAATGTCCACGCTCGGTGTTTAGAGAATTATCCAGTCAGCATGTTTTTCTTGTTCATGTGTTATTTTAAGTCATGTCTTTCTCTTAGAGTCTCATATTGTAATTAATTTTTACATTGATTATGTCAGCATAAATTTCTTTTGTTATTGGTGTAAACATGATTTTTTATCTGCTCTCTGAATTTTGTTTTGCACAGTTTTGTTTTGCATGTTCATTATGAATAAAGTGTATAGGCCATCTCGATAATATGGTAGTAGAATCTAAAAAAATACACAAACTATAACTGATAAATAAAATATAATAAGTTTTTAAAGGAGTACAATGAACATATCTTACATTGCAGCAATCTTTAATTTTGTACTCCATATCAGGCCAACACTCAAGTACTTTTGCGAGTGTTTTTGTTGTCTAGCTTGTCACAACATCGCGGATCTCGTCCAAAGTGAGTCATGGACTTTCCAGTTTGCAAAATTTATAATTTTCTGATTAATTATACAATTGTATATATTAGAGTAGAGATTGATGAATTATACAATTATAAGACTTAGATGAACAACGGTTCAAGATATCTCACATAGATAAGGAAATGCATAAGCTATAGATATTCTCACCTGCTGTGCTAATATTTTGCATACTAGCCTTCTTCCGTGCTCGGTACTGACGTTGGTACTCTCGTTGACTCCTTTTATTCGCTTCCCTTTGTTCATCGGTCAACTTAGCTCTTTGTTTCCGTTGTTGTGCACTCCTTTCATCCCTCTTCATATTAGCAATGTCTGTATGCTAGACATATATATATATATATTAGTAGAGAATATTGAAATTAAGGTATGTTTTACAATATAATAACAAAATGTTTACCGTTGGGCACAGATAATGCACCGCCTGTTGTGGTCGCGGTGCCAGTTCCAACATGGTTTGATCTCCATGTGCATCTGATGGGATATTTTCTTAACGTTGCACTTTATTTCTTTCCCAATATTTTCCTTTATATTAGTTTGCTCTTTGTATTCTCAAATTTTTTTATTGTATATTGTATTCTGTTTGTTTTAAAAAATATGTGATTATCAATGTTTCTATTGGAGATTTATTAATGTTATAAGATCTTTACATCTTATATGGATCAATTGGTGCTGAAACTTTATGGTTTTACTAGAAGATTATGACAATGAGGGCTTTAGTAGTTAGTTTTGAAGTCCAAAGGGTACATATGTTTTACCGCTCGTCGAAACCAGAAGAGCATGAAGAGACTATTTATTTTAGTTTAAAGATTTTTTCTAGATCTAACCGTGGTATTAGCACGGGCAATATACTAGTAGACATTAATTGTAGTGTCACCTAAGCATATTGCTGATGTGGTATTGTAGTTATTGAAGAGAGAGAGTAAAAATCATAAAAACTGGGTCTAAGTTAGAAACTATGTCTACACAAAATCGAAGACATGAAGTGATATGATTGGTTAAGAATAGAAAGAGAATGAATATGATTAGATAAAAAGATATTCTATAGAAACTGTCCATTGGAACTATAGTTTCTATATATATTATCTATAAAAATTAATAGGTCTATGTAGTTTCTAGGTTGGGAGCGTCGTTAGAAGCTGCGTTTCCAGCCTCCACGCTGTTGGGCCAACTTGTGCTGCTCGAAGGCCCGCAAAGGCGCAATCGTTGGATATACGCCGAAGGGTGGATGCTACAGTGGCAGAGCGACTGCACGCACGCCGACGCCCCCAAGTCAGAGCCGTCGCCGCCGCCGCCGCCGCCGCCTCCGGCCTTCTCTTCCTGGCCAAAATCTGAGAATCATGGACAATCCCACACCTCCCGTGGCCGCCGCCGCTGCCCGCTGTTTCGACTTCGACTTGATAGTCCTGGGCGCCGGCATCATGGGTAGCTGCACGGCACACGCGGCGGCGTCCCGAGGCGCGCGCGTCTTGCTCCTGGAGCGCTTCGACCTGCTGCACGGCCTGGGCTCCTCGCACGGCGAGTCGCGCACCTTCCGCGACGCCTACCCGGACGCGTGGTACCCGCCGATGGTGCGCCTCCCCGGCCGCCTCTGGGCGGACGCTGAGGCCGAGTCCGGCCACCGCGTACTCACCGCGATTCCGCTGCTCTTGATGGGCCCGCGCAGCAACGCCTCGGTCCTCGCCGCCGCCAGAAACGCCGGTGCGGAGGAGGTGGACGATGTGTCCGCGAGGTGGGGAGGCGCGTTCCGGCTCCCTGATGGGTGGGTTGCCGCGGTGAGCGACCACGGCTCCGGCGTGCTGCACACGACCGAGGCTGTCAAAATGTTCCAGGATCTCGCCGTCCACAAGGGTGCTATGGTGAGGGACAACGCGGAGGTCGTCGAGATCCTGAAGAGACCGGAGGGAGGCATCGCGGTGAGGACGAGCACCGGCGAGGAGTTCCACAGCGCGAAGTGCGTCGTCACGGTGGGCGCGTGGACCAGCAGGCTCATCAAGTCCGCCGCCGGTGTGGAGCTCCCGCTCCCCATCCAGCCGCTGCACACGCTGGTCCTGTACTGGCGCATCGAGCCCGGCCGAGAGGGAGAGCTGACGGCGGAGTCCGGCTTCCCCACGTTCTCGAGCTACTGCGACCCGCTGTACGTGTACAGTATGCCGTCGCTGGAGCGCCCGGGCATGATCAAGATCAACTATCACGGCGGACCACCGTGCGACCCGGACCTGGTCTCTGGCGGCGGCGACGTCGTGGAGCGGGTGGCCCGCTGGATTGACGAGTTCATGCCTGGACACGTGGAGACCGCGGGCGGGCCGGTCGACCGGCTGGCGTGCATGTACTCCATGACGCCAGACGAGGACTTCGTGATCGACTTCCTCGGCGGGGAGTTCGGGCAGGACGTGGTGGTCGGGGCTGGGTTTTCCGGGCATGGCTTCAAGATGGGTCCGGCGGTAGGGATGATCCTGGCAGAGATGGCTTTGGACGGCGAGACGAGGACTGCGGCGGAGGCCGGCGTGGAGCTCGGTCACTTCAGGATCAACCGGTTCGAGAGTAACCCCTTGGGGAATGCCTCCAAGGAGGATTAGTAAGGTCGTTCATGGATATGGTATGTGTTGTGTAAGCGTCGATTTTGCAATATCACGGGACTTCAATGCTGGAATCTCTAAGTACTCAACCATGAGTGCCAGTACTTTCCTCAAGATCTTTTCAGGTCTTGTTTAGTTCACCTCGAAATCCAAAAACTTTTCAAGATTTCCTGTCACATCGAATCTTTGGGCACATACATGACGCATTAGATATAGATGAAAATAAAAACTAATTACACAATTTGTCTGTAAATCGCGAGATGAATCTTTTAAGCCTAGTTAGTCTATGATTAGATAATATTTACCACAAACAAACGAAAGTGCTACAGTACCGAAATCCAAAATCTTTTCGGAACTAAACAAGGCCTCAGTGAAAAATTGTGGTGGAGAGAAATAATGCAAGTTGGCAGAAAAGCCGTGGCAAACAGAAAATATTGTTTGCTGATTTATTGTAAGAGAAAAATATTGTTGAATAGCGGACAAATTTGGCAGATAAGCTTAAATGAACGGAACCAAACTATTTTTTTTTTGAAACATTGAAGTTAGAACCAATCACCAATGCTATTGGCAACATCATGCAGGATTCGCCTCTGAACGGATCTACCATATATCCATGTTCCATGGTACCAATTTATGGGGATGTAAATTATTTTTATATTTCAGACAACCAGGCCAATTCAAGCTCATAGCAAAGTGCATACAGTATCCAACGAACTGTAACGAGTGTGGCAGGAAGCTGGAAAAAAAAAATCAATTCATAGAAACATATGAATTGCGCTTGAAAAGCCAGGTGCAGCGGTAGAGAGGCTGTGAAGACCATGCAACCACTATTGTAGTTTTTGTACTGTATACACCGTTGCAATACAATGGATCTCTCTAGAGTAGACAATGGTGCAACACAATTGCGCAGTTGTGGTGTAGTGGTGCACTCTCCATTGCGCGACAACTGGCCAAGATGAGATACGTTGTTTGCTCCCTCTTTTTCTAATACTGCTAATTTGGACAGGTAATAGCATTTTTATCTGCAGCTTTTTCCCAATTTAAAGGCTTGGAATGATGAAGAATCCTATACGTAGCCTCAATGCTTATGCTTTTTCTTCTATAATCAGAATATGAAGGATTCAACAAAAGAGGAGAGAGAGAGAGAGAGAGAGAGAGAGAGAGAGAGAGAGAGGGAACCTATAAAATTATTTGCTCTAATGCACTTATTTTCGTTAAATTCACACAAGCCAACACATGGCTCGTGTGATTAGGCCTATTTCAAAACAACACAGAAGCAAACTTTTGGCAACCTTAAAATAGCGCGAGAAAACTCTCTGAACACTTGTGGTCTAAGTGTGAGCTATGGCCAATTGTCTGCAAGCTACAGATAGAAACCCCAGCCAATTTTAACAGAGCTTCTAACACAAGCTTCAAAACTGTCAAGACCTGAGCACACATCTGTGTACACATGATCAAGCAAAAAAATAATAAATTAATGTTCAAATAAATGCCTATCCATTGCTTTAGTAGTGAACCATTTGCATCTGAAAGTGATGATGCACAAGATGAAAAACAAGACAAGCTGTTGTACTGAAACTATCTGAACATAGACTGAACTTTTAGGCTACTACAGATCACTGGACAAGAAAACAATTAACTAAATAACTATAGACTTCCCAAACACGGTTACAAATTTGCAATGCTAAAGAAAGGGACATTGCTTAAGAGGGCTGTGACTGTGACCGACTGACCGGTAGGCCGTAGGTGGCATTACGGGAGGGACGGATTTCAGTGGTGGCGCGGTCAGCTGCCTTGAAATCGGCGGCTCCAAGGATGGAGACGAGGTGGCCATGTAATTTTCCGATGGGCTGGCGGTGCCGCTTGCTTGGACGACACATGACAGTCATTGCCGTTTTTTTTAAAAAAAAAGAAATAAATAAAAAATCATATATAACCAATAATAATGCAGCAAAACAATCTAGGAAGAGTCCGGAAAGTCTAGAGGAAATCGATAGTAGCCAGATCAAGGGCTTGTTTGTATCCCCTACTCTAAAACTTTAGAGGACTTTAGGCCTTGTTTAGTTCACTCTAAAAACCAAAATCTTTTCAAGATTTCCCGTCACATCGAATCTTACGCCATATGTATGGAGTATTAAATATAGACGAAAATAAAAACTAATTACACAGTTTATCTGTAAATCACGAGATGAATCTTTTAAGCCTAGTTACTCCATGATTGGATAATGTTTGTCAAATAAAAACGAAAGTGCTACAGTTCCGAAAATTTTTCAGTTTTCG
>Ga0182004_10002564_pt1 | contig 14208 bp, 13 predicted proteins | sample Sormic07211540_1_FD_120479 | JGI IMG/M metagenome (GOLD analysis project Ga0182004, IMG submission 120479) | Endophyte microbial communities from Sorghum bicolor roots, Mead, Nebraska, USA - 072115-40_1 MetaG | ecosystem: Host-associated > Plants > Roots > Unclassified | place: USA: Nebraska...
ACCACTCGGTCTGCCAGGCCGTTCCCACATAAATACCTTTGCATGTCATAATCTGCCACATAATAATTTTTCTATAGCGCAAAGCCACCAATGAAAGAAAAAATTTGGTGCAGGGATGAGAAGTCACAGCTCCTTGTGGGTGTTAGGCGGGCCACCCGACAACAACCGGCTTTGTCATCATCCGTCCTGTCTACTGACAGTATGCACATAGGTGTTCTTGCTGCAGCAGCTCATGCAGCATCAAGTGGTGGCTCATTTACTATCTACTACAATCCTCGGTATGTAATTTATATAGCCGTTTGACTTGTTATTTAGTATGTTGTTCTGGTAGGCATATTTACATTCATTTGTTCTTGATATCTCTATAGGACAAGCCCGTCGCCATTTGTGATTCCTCTTGCAAGGTACAATAAGGCAACATATCTGCAACCATCAGTCGGAATGAGATTCGCGATGATGTTTGAGACAGAAGAGTCAATCAAGCGCAGGTTTGTCTTCTCTGCACTTTGTATGTAGGTAGCATTTTCTATTTTTGGTTCTATATATATGCTCTGAATTTAGCTGCAACATCTGTAATTAATGTTAGTCCCAAGGTGAATGAACATGCTTTGAAGGTTCAAAAACAAAATATTTCTGGAATGTGTCTTGAACCTTAGCTTTGCAGAAAGAATAAATTAAACCTTTCCATGCATCCTACAAAAATTATGTTTTTGGGTTGAATGTAAACTGTGCCATTTAAATTAGAATATGTAGAATCATATTTCATCTTACTATATGTTGAGTACTTCTGCACCATAACCATTCAAACCAAACTGCTTTATACTGCAGATGCACAGGTACAATTGTGGGAATTAGTGACTATGACCCGATGCGATGGCCAAACTCAAAATGGCGCAACTTGCAGGTAGAATGGGATGAACATGGGTATGGAGAAAGACCTGAAAGAGTTAGTCTATGGGATATCGAAACTCCAGAGAACATGGTCTTCCCTTCTCCATTGAATTCAAAGCGGCAATGTCTTCCTAGTTATGCAGGTACTTTTCTACCATTCTGTAGATTTCTTTAGGATCAAGCAGTAAGCTGAAACAAGTTCTGCCTTTTCCAATTGCAGTTCCTGGCCTACAAATTGGATCTGTAAATATGTCATCAATTCCAAGGGCACAAGGAAGTCCTTTTGGTAACTTGCAGCAAATGCCAGGGAGTGGCTCAGACTTAGCTTTGCTGCTTCTCAATCAATCTGGCCAGAACCTTGGTAGTCCAATTGCCTGTCAACAATCATCATTTTCCAGCATTATTCAAAATGCTAAGCACAGCTATTTCCCTCCATCGACATTTGGTGCTTCCACTGGTTCAATGAAGCAAGAAACCATGCCTTCGAATGAAGCTCCGCAGCAGTTGAATGCTCTTGGTATTCAGAAAGGTGATCAAGTAAGCTGTGAAGTCCAGCCAGGTATTGATTCAATTTCTGCACGGGAGATGAGTGTTAAACCAAGAGGACCAAGAAGCACAGATTCATACTCAAGTCAAAGCATTTCGGATCAAAACGGCAAGGGCGAGCCTAGAACAAAATCTCGAAGGAGCAAGAAGAGCTCGTCTCACAAAACCATTTCAGATAAATCTGAGCTTTCTTCACTACCTTCTCAGATTTGTGACAAGCAGAGGCATGGTTCAGAACCAACATTGGTTGACTGTGGAGCCGAACAAGCTACCTGTGGGAATATTGAAGATTCATCTGGTGCACCTACACGAGGTGATTTTGCAGGAGAACTGCAAGTTCTGGAGGTTGAACAGCATGAACTACTTTCACCACCAAAGTTAGAATCATCAAAGTCACCTGATGGAGGGAAGTCCGTCAGCTCGTTCCCAAACCAAGGGTGTTTCTCACAGTTCCTTGAGGGCCTGGATTGGATGATTCCGCCTTCCTACTACCAAGACTCCAATGGCATTCAATCAGCTACCGCATCGGATAACATTTTTAATCCGTCTGAAGGTATACCTTCCGCAATGAATACGGATGGCATGGAGGCGTTTCAAACCTCTTGCCTTTCTGAGTGCTTTCCTAATTCAATTCAAGAGTTCATCAACAGTCCAGATATAAATACACTGACATTTATGTCGCCTGAGATGCAACATTTGGATGCCCAACACGACGGCAGCAACTTGCCGAGCACATCCAACTCCTATGTGCAGATGAGTTTCTCAGAGGAGAGTCAGAGTGCATCCTTAAGTGGCCTGCACATGGAAGCTATCCATATAAACAGCTCATGTTCTCAACCACTGGCAACGGGGAGCTTTGATGCAGGGACGTTCTCAAAACTGTCAAACATGAAAGAATGTCAAGCCTTGCCTCTACAAGAGATCCACAACGGTTCTATGGGAACACCTTCGTGCAGTATGGATGCAGCGGCCGAGTACAGCATGGATCGAAGCGTGAAGCCAATGAAACCACCGGTCCGGACATATACAAAGGTACACTAAAATGAATGATTCTTAAAACGAAACGATATGCTTTTTTTCCCTTAATCTTTATTTTAGCTTATGCAATCTTGCTTTCCATGATGATAGGTTCAAAAGTTAGGATCAGTTGGAAGATCTATTGACGTCACACGGTTCAGAGATTACCATGAGTTGAGGTCAGCCATTGCATGCATGTTTGGACTCCAGGGGAAACTGGAACATCCTGGCGGTTCAGACTGGAAGCTTGTTTATGTCGACTACGAGAACGACGTTCTTCTCGTTGGAGACGATCCATGGGAGTAAGTACTCTAATACTCTATTAGCCTTCTTTGCACTTATTGTTGTTCGGTTTTGAAATAATAACAATAATATATGCATTGTTTCCTGAATTGCTCCCAGCACAGATTAACCTTACTGTGCTTCTTTCTACCTCTTGGCAGGGAGTTCATCAACTGTGTGAGATGCATTCGGATCTTATCGCCTTCGGAAGTACAACAGATGAGCGAGAATGGCGTGCATGTCTTGAACGACTGCATCCAAATAGCTTAGCAATTCAGGGCTGTATGCTCTGCAGCCTGCACACTGTAACATCGCAACAGGAGAAATGAGTGTCTCCGTAGCCCCAACGGCTCTTCTTGTAAATAAAAGATACAGCATTGTGCATCGCATTCTTTCTTTTCTAGCACGATAAGAGACAGTTTGTTGGCAAAAAAGGGATTTGATTCATGCAATTACAGAGGTCAACACACGACCGATGCCATGCATTTTCGAACATTGGAGGTGTGTTTGATTTGAGGAATTCAACCATTCTTGATGAGCTGGTGGGCCTTAAGTCTGTCGATATCGAATTGGGTCACACACATAAGCAGAGCTAGCACGCTCAAGGTTGCCAATGACTTTGATCACAGCAAGAACGTAGCGAATCGACAAAACCAACCGACAAGCTTGTTAGGCTGATTTGAAGCTAGTTTTTCACATGGTAAACTCCCGAACATTTCCTAGGAAGACTCATCGAGGAGCATGTAGAGGTTGTTCAAAGGTCACCAAGACCATCTAGCACGTCTCTCAAATCTTGTTGAGAGACATGACGTACAACAAGGTAGCCACAGTTATTAGGGCAAAAAGAGTATGTAGTTATTGTGATTTTGACAATTGAAAATTGGATTTCTCAATTTACCGTGATCCTCTCGTTTAATAGAGGGGATGATCTTATACTAGTAGGAAACAAGTCTAAAATGCAATCTCTAAGTTTCCCATGTTGAAAATAGATTCAAAAATCGATTTGGAAACAAATCGGTTTTCACGGGGCTAGCTCTCCGGTCGAGCCACTTATAACACAGAAGCAGGGGACTGGCCTGGCCGGTTTGGGGCTTTGGGCAGGGAAAAGCCTCATTTCAAGATAATTGTAACATGTGACTTTAATATTATAGGATTTCTAACATCGGTTTCGTTAAAATAGGAGTCGAAATATTAACATTTTTTTATATATATATATGACATTTTATGTTTTTAGGCCTTGTTTAGTTTCCAATTTTTTTTGGTTCAGGACACTGTAGCACTTTCGTTTGTTTGTGATAAATATTGTCCAATTATAGACTAACTATGCTCAAAAAACTTATCTCGCGATTTATAGACAAACTGTGTAATTAGTTTTTGTTTTTTTTTACTATATTTAATGCTTCATGCATGTGTCGAAAGATACGATGTGACGGAAATCTTGAAAAGTTTTTAGTTTTGGGAGTGAACTAAACAAGACCTTAATCATATTTGTCATCTCAAATTCATGTATTTTGCCATGACTTGACCTTTTTGCTCTTAGAACTTGAAAATACATGTGCAGGGATATAGACCTACTCCCAAATGCATGTATGCAAATATACAAAACGTTATTTAGTGAAGTATGAGTCCATACTTTATTCATGGAAAGTATGTGTCCACCAAAGGCATCTGCAAGACGCAGCGCCAATAATGACATTTGAAAAATTTTAAACGCAGCCATCGGCTGAAGTTCACGACCAGGCGCTCCTCCGATTTATTCAAGAATATTTGCGTAAACACGTTTGTTCCCCATTAGCTACGTCTGCACTCTGCACCCCAAACGTGTCTGTTAGATACGTCCGCGACTGTCCCGTGCGTATATTTTCAGGTTAGAGTAAAAGGGTAAGTTATGGTAAAATACATGTATTTGTGATGAGAAATATAATTAAAAGCATAAAATATCATGTATAAGAAAGTGTCAATGTTTCGAGTCTTATTTTAACGAAGTCGTTTTAGCTTTGATGAGAATAATGTATCTAGATATATAGTAAAAAGTAAAAAATGTATTAAAAACTTAGAACAACTTATTATTTTGAAATGCATGTTTAAAAATGTAGATTAAGCACCGTGTGTCACTAAAATTTGTGTATCATCGTACTCCACTTCTCTTTCTTTTCTCCCACGCAAAGTCTGAATGGCCTAATCCAATCCGGGCCGATCGCCCATGGCTACCGCCACCGCTGCTGCATATATACCACATGCTGCCAGGCCCAGCTGCCCATTCCCCTGCAGCCCAAAACTACCAACCAACCCAAAGCTTTCTTGGCTGCCTGCCGCGGCGGGGGCGCAACCCGGGCCGCCAAGATAGGGTCGGACAGCCCCGCCGCCGACGGCGTCGGCGACGCCGCGCGCAAGCGGCCCAGCGGCGGCGATGGCCCCACCCCGGCGCCCGCCGACAAGCGCCGCCGCCCGGAGCACCCCTCCTCCTCTTCCGCGGGCTCCCGCGACCGCCACCAGGCCCACCACCACCAACCCCACGGCCGCCGTCCGCCGTCGTCCTCGGCCGAGGAGAAGGTGCGCGCCTCCCACATCCTGATCAAGCACGAGGGCTCCCGCCGCAAGGCCTCGTGGCGGGATCCCGAAGGCGTCGCCATCTCAGCCACGACCCGCGACGACGCGGCCGACCTCGTGCGCGCGCTCCGCGACCAGATCGTCTCCGGGGACCGCAAGTTCGAGGACATCGCCGCCGAGAACTCCGACTGCAGCTCGGCCAAGCGCGGCGGTGACCTCGGTCAGTGCTCCGTGCTAAATCCTACTGTCCAAATCCTACTGGCCAACTAGTTGGTGTTGGTATATATATATATACCCTTTCTGTAGGGTTTGCTTTTTGGTGAGCGGTTGATTCGTTGTGCGGATAGGAGATCTGTGTTGCATCCTGATTAGACTTACAGATACCCGCATCACGAAAAATATTTGTCTCTGGTGGATAATACCCCAGTCTGATCTAGAATTCTAGATGCAGTGGGTGTGGCTGGCTTGTATGTGGGATGGTTATTTGGATATGTAGTACTTCGGTGTCTGATTGTGCACAATAATGGCAAGTGAAAGTGTTGCAGTTGCACTGTAATCCAGAATTGCTGACGAGAAACATCCTACTCCTTATTCAAACGGTTGCTGTTAACGTAGTTCCATCATTTGTGCCAATTAAGACAAAATATGCCATCATTTGTGCCAAGTAAGACAAAATATGTGCTGCTTCACTTAAACTTTCTCACCGGCTTGATTGGCTACTTGTGGATTTGAGGCTTTAAATTTTCTGTACTGTGCATGGTTTTTATTTTTGGAAGTCCTGTGATTCGTGTCCAACTTTATCGTGAAGAATACTGAAAAGCTTTTTGTCTAAAACTTTCTGTATTTTTATTGTTGAAGAGCACTGTTTTGGCAAGTACTGTACTATTTGCTAGAAGGAGCCAGGGTGATGAAGCATGTTTGCCAATTTGGAATCCGTTACAGCATTAGTTGCCTCATTTGCTCCATCTGAGGAGTGAAGAATAAATCACAAAGATTTGATGTCTGAATGAACTAAATATTTGTCACCTTCAATTTCTGTTCCTGGTATCATGCGATGTGCCTGTGCAAATAGGTATTGTCTAAGAGAACAAAAGAGACACTTATGGCTTTATATGAAAGTTATCTTGTTTTAGCCTGGGTGGTGCTGAGTCACTGCGGTGCTGGAAAATGGAATAGCTTGTTTGGACGATATCTTGTGTTGCATATGCCTTGTCATTGGACCTAGGATTTGACATGAGTATGCTGGTTTGGATAACTGCAGGTGCTAAGTATAGGCTATCTGAAAGGGTAAAGAATTGTGTTAGGGATAGCCGGGAGAGGGCTGGAGGATGGGGGTTTCTGAATGCTGCAGAGGAGAAAAGGGAAGCAGACGAAAACATGTTTTATGCCTTTGTTAAATTTCATCTGATTGTTAACCTATTGCTATTCTCAATGAGTAGGCTAGTAGTCTGGTGTTAATACTTGTCTTTGTTGAGAGACCAGGATCCTAGGAATTGAATGTACTGCATGTTAAGGGTGGTAAAAATCTGAAATAAATTATTATGTATGCTTCCAACAATCTTAATGCAGCGTTATTAGGCATGATTCATCAAATGGTGGATAAATGTTTATCAACTGTGTGTTAGAGCAGTGCTCTTATTCGATAAAGTAGCCAGCGGAATGCCTTTTTTTTTTATTTGCTAAATAATTCTAGCGCAAGAGATTTGTTGTCAATTTGGTATGTGAGAAACTTGCGAATTGGATTTAGAAGGCATGGAATGTGGAATCTAACCTCATTGTGGATCGCCTTGTCCAATGCTGCTTCCATTCTTATATTATCTTCTAAACATTTAAAAATCCACTATCAATAGTGATTTAAGCTTATGGCTATTGATGCAGGTTCATTTGGGAGGGGTAAGATGCAGAAGGCTTTTGAGAAGGCTGCGTTTGCTCTGAAGGTGGGGGAGATAAGTGACGTGGTTGATACAGAAAGCGGGGTGCACATCATCAAGAGGACTGGCTGATTGCATCTGCGACATTATCCATATACGGTGCAAACGGGGGATGCCTTCGAGAGGCTTTATGGTTTCTTGCTTCATTGGTGAACTTGTGCGTGTTTGTTTTTTTCTCGTATGCGCTTGAGAAAATGAGATGTTTGTAAACTTTGCTGGAGACCTCCGTGCTCTCGGCTACGATGGGTTCAGATTGTTTTGAGTATGACACGATTATATGTAGATTTTTTCTGTCATCTTGTGTCATTCTTGCCTCCGAGAATTTGACATCTTTCCCCCGAGATTAGAATGCCCTTGAATTCAGTGGTCAATTTGTTTTCTTATAAGTAATCCTGAATTTGCTGTTGCGAGTCTTGAGCGCAGTGAACAGTGTGCTCGCTGCAGCCGCTGCAGCGCTAAAACTTTGGACTATAAATACAGTAGCAATTTGAAACGAGCAGGCTCAAAAGGCATGTTTGGATGGATGCCCTACCTTGCCAATTGCCATAGCCAAATCAGGGTATGTTCAATTGATCCAGCCAAAATTTTGATACTGGCTGTGTGTGATGTGTAGGATCCGTATGTCACTTCTTTTTCATGGAAACATGATCACATTGGGATCTTGTTTTCAAGATAAAATCGTAAAGAATATAATGGTGAACATGAGCACGCAGAGATGTTAACAGGAGTAAAGTCCAAGAATGTTATGCTGCTTGCATAATTTGGTTGAATAATTTGTTGGTCGTTTGCAACTTATGTAAATTCACTACCTACACATATGTTGTTGGGTTTGTTGCATGCATGAACTACTCAAGCAACCTCGGGCATTGTTACCACCAAAGCATGACTCTTTAAGATGCATATAAACATGTATTTTATTTTATTTGACTAATTATAGCCAAGAAACAAAAAATCTATTTTCCGCACAAAATCTAATAAATGAAACGAGTAGCCATCAGGGCCGTCTCCAGTGGGTGGGCAGCCGGTGCGACGGCTAGGGGCCCATGGCGCTAAGGGCCTATAAATATATATGTAATATATATAATATTTATTATATAGATTTGTCTAATTTTTTGGAGATTTATACACTATAGAAATCTATCAATTAATCTAAAAAAAATCCATTAATCAACACGTCATCCACATCCACCTATTGCCGGTGTTGCTTTATATTCTCACTTAATCGATTATTAGTTGAGCAGATCAATGTTCCTCTTTATCGTCTTCTCGTCCTATTGTCCAATCGTCCAATGCAACGATGTTGCTTCATGACACGCTAACACCACACGTCCGCGCACGATGTCACTACTAGACACTGGAGCAGGAAGAGCAAGGGCGTAGCTGATCAAGATTTCACCAATTTGTTATTAGTATTCAGTTATAGGGTTCTAAATTTCTAATTCTATTCTACTTATTTATTTGTTGTACTATAATTACCTTTTATAAACTAAAACATATGGTGCAAATTAATTCTTTTTAGTTGTACTATATAATTTATATATTTGACATATAAATTTTTTTTGATGGACTCTTACCCTTTTACTTGCACAAGGGCCTTTAAAATTATAGAGATGGCCTTGGTAGCCATAGCGAACAAACTAGGGACCCACAGCCACAGTTGCGGCTTGCCGCCACGCACCTCCCCCCTCCCTTGTCCCTTCACTTCTCCTTCTCCCCTTCCCCGATCTCCGCCCCCTCGACTTGCCAAGGGTCGGCTCGGTGGGTCTCCAAGCTTTCCACGCCACCATTCTTCCCAGTTCCCACCCGTGCCTCAGCAATTCAGCATCGCCGATTCGCCGCGGCACCGACACCTCGCCGGCCATGGGCGCGTCCTCCTCGACCGGCAACCCGTCCCCAGAGGCGCACGAGCAGCGGGAGCAGGAGACCCTCGCCTCCGCCGCCCTCTCCCTCCCGCTCCTCCGCGTTGCCTTCTCCCGCTCCGCCGCCGCCGCCAACGCCAACGCGCTGCCGGATGCCCTCGCCCCGCCGCCCGCCTCCTACCGTCTGCCCGGATCCCCGCCGCTGCCGCCGCACTTCCACGGCATCCTCTCGGGGCTCGGTCCGACCATCGCCTCCCAGTTCTTCGGCCACGGAGCTGCCGCGACGCCGGAGGGGGACGCCGGGTGGGTCCCTTTCCTCAGGGGGTTCAACCGCTGCTGCGCGCGCGTGCCGGCCTCCCGCTCGCTCGCGCTGCTCCTCCGCGTGTACGCCGCCGCCTGCGCCGGCGCGGGGGCACCGTGCGGCGTCCTGCTCCAGCCGGACGAGGGCGGTGACGAGGACGGGAAGGTCGTTGGGGAGCTCACGCCGGAGGAGATCGCGGTGTTCCTCTGGATGTGCTGGGTCATGGCGTGGAGCGCTTCGGCCTCGAGGGTGGCCGGTGATGGAGGGGAAAAGTCGGAGCCCGTCGCGGTGCTGCTCCCGGACGTGACGCACCTGGTGCTATCGGCGCTCGTCTCGGCCGGCGCCGTCGCGGATGACGCGGGCGTTTGGGGCTGGGACATCTCCAGCGGTGGGAAGGGGCTGAAGGTCCAGGAGTTCACGTCGTGGGTGCTGTCCACGCCTGTCGGCCTTGGGAACTGCCTCTCGCGCTATGTGCGGGACAGATTCCGCGCGCTGGCTGCTGACTCTGTGGAGGTAATCAAATTATATTGCAGAATTTTTAGCTACTGTCGTACATTGGATGAATCCGCTCTGTATCAAGTGTCATCAGTAGAATTTGTATGACATTGTTATTACCTTGTTAGTTCATAGATCATACATAAGTGTAGAAATGGGGGGTTTCTGTTGTTGTGTTTCTACTTTGTTTTGTTACTGAACCATGACTTGGAGCTTCTATAGTTATTCATGATCTGCTATAGTCTGAAAACTGTCTCCAGTTTGCCCTGACACTGCAAATTCTGTAATGTTATAGTTTGGACCCTTTTTGTTTTGGTACTTGACACTTCAGAATTAGCTTTAAAGAATTCTGGTAGAAGGTTGTCCAGCCACAGATTCTACAACATAATGACATGTCGATTTTATAACTAGGTCCACTACTGAGAGGGTCGGGGTTTATGTCACTCTTTAATATACAATGCTTTGGTGCCTGCACTAGGTTTGAGCAGTGTGAAATTGTTGATTTGTTGATGACATTCTCTCTTCTAGACAAATAGGCTTATTTGTTTTTGCCTTTTTTTTAAGGAACCATGCCTATGATTAACTTCTACTGAGCCTTTTTTTTTTTATCTCATGAACTAACTGGAGTTCTTACTCATCACAAGCAGGAGAGCTCTGTTTCAACTGTTAACACAACCTTTGATACCTCTGATGTTTATCTGCTAACACGGGGAAGAGCATGGGCAATCGCTCTCAGCCTAAGAAACAAGTTGAGTGAAAAGCTGTTGTCAGCTTCTGTAATTGGAATGGACACAGAAGACCTTCTTTATAGGTAACTTGGTGCGATGATGATATTTATTCTTGTGATTATATCTGTAAGCTAGTTTTCATACAACATTGCAGTTATTAGTTAACATGAGTATGAGTGCAATTTTTTTCCTAATCTGAAAGAATTTAAATATATAGTATCTCATTGTCAGTTCTCCTAAGGATCTAGTTAGAATTAACATTGATACAATGTTTGTCTGTAGGTCATCTGTTCATGGGAAAGGACTGAGCCGGTTCTGGTCTTGTGTTGAGGGGTACAAAGGGCCAATGCTGATTCTACTTTCAGCATTCTCAAAGAGTGCTGGTGAGAATGTTGATTCTGATCGAAGATGGGTGATTGGTTTATTGACCGAGGAAGGATTTGAGAGCAAAGATACCTTTTATGGTAGCTCTGGATTCCTTTGTGCTGCACATCCAATATTCCGCATGCTACCACCATCTGGTATGACATTTATTGACCACAACTTTGTCTAAGCTGATAGTAGCTTACTATACCTCTAACCTAGCAGGTAAGGAGAAGAACTTCATGTACTGCCACCTACATCCTCAGATAAGAGCTTATGAAGCAAATCCAAAGCCTGTTGGATTAGCATTTGGTGGAACAATTGGGAATGAGAGGATCTTTCTTGATGAAGACTTCTCAAGAGTTTTGGTTCGACACCATGCTGTTGATAAAACTTATCAACATGGTTCTCTCATCCCCAATCAGGTTAAATTCTGATTTATTGGTGTTTGTGGAAGATAGTAACCTGATTGCTCTATGCACTATTCCACCTTATTCCAGGCATTAAGGATAGTTTGTTGCTGTTTTTCTGCTGAAGATATTTTGTAGCAATCTTCCTTTCTGTTTGGCTTCAAATATGTTTTTACCTATCCCAAAAGTTGCACAACAGATGTGCTTTTGAATTTTTGAATGCCACTGCATTTTCAGGGCATAGAATTGGGTGATTGACCACTCCCATTTGAGTATTGCTTCTCTGTTCTCTCAAAGAACATTCCACAAATCATAACTCACGCCCTATTAGTGATGGGCACAAATAAGCCCACTCAATTACCATGTTTATGTGCTTACCTAGGTTGTGAATGTTTCATTTTTGTACGATTACAATGTATGCTACCAAATGTAGATTGTGATTTTATTCTCCGTTTTTTTTGGGGGTAATGCAGGGTTATTTACCTGTTGAGGCTTCAGTACTTGATGTTGAAGTATGGGGGCTGGGTGGGGAAACAATAAAAAGACAGCAGAATTTGTACAAGAAGAGGGAGGACATTTTCTCAGAGCAGCGAAGAAAGGTGCTACTAAGAGCAAACCTTGAACCATTAGCTATCTATGTTATCGAAATGTGCAAGTATGCTGACAATATTTCCATTTTCTCTTTCAGGTTGATCTCAAAACTTTTGCTAGCTGGGAAGATTCTCCAGAGAAAATGATGATGGACATGATGTCTGACCCAAACACGGTTCGACGAGAAGATCGGTGATTTTGGTTTATACCCTCCGGAGATGTACAGACTACAGAGTTTGTTGCACATATTTGCCTGCCCGTTTGGCTGGGTCACACAATTCTCACGCTATTTAGGTTGAAGTACTAAAAAAGAGACTTGTACAGAACATATTTCCAATAATAAATTGAGATTTTCTTCCTTTCTGCTATTTTGTTTGTTTCATGGGAAGTGAGAACAAACAATTATCTGCAACATAAGATTGCTGCCATGTTTTCCATGTTCCAAATTTTTTTGCAAAATACGAATAGTAGTATTTTCGTTTGTATTTGATAATATTGTCCAATTATATGGACTAACTAGACTCAAAAGATTCGTCTCGCAAATTACAGGTAAACTTTGTAATTAGTTATTTCTTTTATCTATATTTAGTGCTCCATGCATGTTGCCGCAAGTTTCGATGTGATGGGAATGTGAAAAATTTTGCAAAATATTTAGGGGACTAAACAAGGCCGATGAATGATTCTGGACAGGTCTATGGTGTCCAGCTTGCTGACTTGTCTATGGTGCCCTGACGTGTCTACGGTGCCCATTTTCGTGTACAGGTTCATGTTGGTGTTGTATGGCACAATGGCTGGCACATACTGTACTGTTTATGTTTGAATGGCCTGATGAAACAGTGCTGGATTTTCGAATGAAGTTTCTATTGCGTTCAGTATATAAAACCATAGATCACCCAAGAGAAGGGTTCCACACAGAATGACGCAATGCTTATAAACCCTGTGAACGCAACTTTTAGTTGTAGCTTTGTAATATGCTACCTTTATTGCGTGCCGTTTATGGGGCAAAGCAAATAAAATTTTATCAGGTGGGGAACGCCTCCTCCCGTTGACCCTAAAAAAAAATAAAGGATTCAGGAGTGGGCGTGGTTAAGGTCATCATCATCACTGTATTCTGAATTTGGTTTTGCAAAGCTAAGCAACAGCTCGTCGTTCTGTCTGACAGGCGTCACCAGGCCTTTGCTTTGAGCACCAGGTGCCAATCAATCAACTGGAGTACTATGTGATAGCTGTTATTAAGGGGGGGTAAAAAAAAACTGTGATAGTGTTGGGCCGCAATTTCTGCCGCTATTTGTGGTAGGGCCGTCTCAGCGAACGCAGGCTCATGCAGAGGATCTCAACTCGAAGTACAGTGTCACCGGTAGAGCTGTCGTGCCATTTTTTCGCCCCAACCCAGGACACTTTTGGTACTAGTACAGGCCAAAGCAGGACACGACAGACTAATGCTGTAGACCGTGCTAGCAAGCCGGAGAAGACAAAACACACGTATCTTTCGGTCGGATGTAGACCGTGCTTGAACCAAAGCAAATGCTTGCCGTGTCTGATATTCCGAAATTTTTTTGGTTTTTGAAACATTTTCGTTTTATTTGATAAACATTATTTAATTATAGAGTAACTAGACTCAAAAGATTCATCTCGTGATTTACAAGTAAATTGTATAATTAGTTTTTATTTTCGTCTATATTTAATACCTAATACATGTGCCGCAAGATTCGATGTGACGGAAATTTAAAAAAAAATTGGTTTTTTGGGTGAACTAAACAAGGCCCCGCTTGTCACATTGTCCCAAACTAATTTATTTTTTTAGGAATACTGCAACTTGTCGACTGCTCCATGTTCTTCGAATGCGGGCGGAGAGAGGTGTCGATGGTTCATCTGATACTGTCATGCTCAAATAGTTTGAGATAAGACCTGCGGATCAACGAAACCTAGTACTTAAGACCTGTTGCATACTCCTAGGGCCTTGTTTACTTTCACCGTAAAACCTAAAATTTTTTAAAATTTCTCATCACATCGAATCTTTAGATGCATGTATGGAGTACTAAATATAGATGAAAATAAAAACTAATTGCATAATTTGGTTAAAATTTACGAGACGAATCTTTTGAACCTAGTTAGTTTATAGTTGGACAATAATTACTATAAACAGACGAAAGTGCTACAATATTATTAATTTTTTTCCTTTGAGAAACTCAACACGACCCATAGAAGTGTGAACTGGACTAAGGCTGTCTCCAATAGCATATG
>Ga0182004_10002565_pt1 | contig 14206 bp, 10 predicted proteins | sample Sormic07211540_1_FD_120479 | JGI IMG/M metagenome (GOLD analysis project Ga0182004, IMG submission 120479) | Endophyte microbial communities from Sorghum bicolor roots, Mead, Nebraska, USA - 072115-40_1 MetaG | ecosystem: Host-associated > Plants > Roots > Unclassified | place: USA: Nebraska...
ACAACAACAATAAGAAAGTCTTTTAGTCCCAAGCAAATTGGGGTAGGCTAGAGTTGAAACCCAACATAAACCCCACGATCTAGCCACGTCGATAGCTGCTTTCCAAGCACTCATGTTTAAATAAAAATCTCTACAGATATCTCAACTATTTAAATCTCTTTTTTTCCCATGTCAGCTTCGGTCTTCCTCTACCTTTCCTCATATTGGTATCTAAAGGTTTCCTTTGGATACGGCCAAACCCGAAACCCGCGGATATCCGACCCAAAACCGCCCCGCTGCCATCTTTACTTTTGAACCTAATTAGTCCATGATTAAACACTATTTGTCAAATAAAATAAAAATATTACAGTAGCCAAATCCAAAAAAAATTCACGAACTAAACAAAGCCTTACATAAGAAAACGAGTTTTGAAGTTAAAATAAATAGTGATAGAGCCAAAGCCGTTTTGGCTTAGAAACCAAAGCCACAAAAATGTGAATGTTTTTAGGTTCACTACTTTTTGAGAAGCCAATAAAGCCCTGCCAGAGAGGGTCGTGTTTAATAACCATACAAAAAGAAAGCTAAACCAACAACATCCTACCTGCACAAATTAAATACATAGCCAGTTGTGCGTTTGCAATAACCCACGAAGAGTATAGGGATTTCTCCAAGCTATATTTATTTTTCGAGAGGCGGCAAGAGATTTTCCTTATTGTTATTAGATGGGGAAAAAACACAACTACAGAAACAAAATTGTTAAAAGAAACATCATTACTACGGCACACCGGCCGTCCACCCCACTCGAAGTCTTTTTTAGGCACTCGAAGCCACACTCGAGGATAAGACGTACACACTAAAGCCTAGTTTGTTTACATCAAGTTTTTGAATTTTGACATTATAGTATTTTTATTTTTATTTGATAAACATTGTCTAATTATGAAATAACTAGACTTAAAAAATCTGTCTCGTGATTTACAGGCAGTATGATGAACAAGATACACAAGACTATGTAACAAACACCAGCTATATGCATGAAGTATCACATATGGATAAATTAAACATGTGTATTTGCACTTACAATTCATGAACAATGTTTGGAGGTACAACAGGGGTTAGACTTCAGACGTGTTAATACACGAACAAATAAAAAATTAAATACGGATTATTACATTTCTCCAGTTATACACCAGTTAATTAACTGACTGATGCACGAAAGACTATGCTTCTCCATGCAGCAGAAAGGCACCCGATACGAGTCCCCTAGGAGCATAATTCGAGCCGTACTTTTTACATGAGTCATGATCAGAGAGACCTTTCAGTGATTGCACCCTGGAGTGCGGATGGCCAATGCGGATGTCAGAAACGCCCATTTCCCACTAAAAAACATGCTGGAAATGCCTTTGCTCCTCTTGGAGAATGGAAGAAGCCATGCATGGCTTCCATCACAACCGGGCCCCGGCTTCATCACCTTCTTCGCCTTCTTGACCAACTCTTGCTCGGTAGTCATCGTCGTGGGGCCTGTGACTTCCATTGGTGTTAAGAGGAGCGACGACACTATCTGCAGCAGCTCACTCGCTGCCGCTGTTTCTTTGCTGCTTAAGGATCTTTGGTATGATAATGAAGGCAGCTTCTTCACCAGGAATTTGTCCCTGATGAGCGCCTTCAACTTGCTAAAAATGGAAATGCTGCTGCCACTAACTTTGGTTGTCACACTAATGGGGAAATGGAACTTCTCGATCGCCTTGCTGACGTCGCTTGCTACGGGATTCAGGTGGAAGCTGACCTTCTTCGATGGCTCAACGTGGTGGAAGAATGTCTTCGGTGCACCGACTGTTGAGACGAAGAGCCCATGTTTGACGTCAACCTTCTCATACAGGTCGAAAGATGCATTAGGGTTGACGTCGTCACTGAACCCAATAGCAAAGTCGTCAGGTTGAGATTGCGAGAAGATGGGTGTAGTGTCTAGGCCGCCGGCGTTAGTGGGATCGGTCAGGTGACCGGCTTCTCCTGCAATCTAGCTCTGAGTTAGTGTATGAATGAAGCATGAAGGTATGTGTTATGGACTTGCAATAATGCCCTATATATCTAAGATTTTGAACTGCTTCAAGTGGAAAGCATGCATGTTGCACCCAAAAATTTACATACCTGAATTGTCAGCAGCGTCTGATATGGGGTATTGTGTGATGCAGTCCGTTGGATTGCTTTCATCTCCTTCTACAACAATCTGCGTCATCAGAAAAATCAGTATCGTATTAATAACACAAGAAGGTGAGAGGTTATGTGTACAAGCATCATATCCACAATTCTCGTGAAGTCGATTAACTAGTTACCTCTCCTAGGTCATTGTTGTGAAGCCTCACTCCTCTAAGGTTCTCTACTTGCCTCTTCTCTTCCTTGAACTCCTCCATGTCAGCAATCTCAACCAACCTAACCGGTTCATCGACATGGACCGGCTTTGATGCGAATCCTACAGATGTGCCAATGCAGTCCATATGGTAGAAATTGTCTGCCTCCTCTTTTGCCTTCACCCCAAGCTCAACGAGGGAAGATAGTTCATTGATGTAGTGGGTGCTGGTGCTGCTTGGGCCAGCGCCTGGCCACATTTCTGCAGCGTAGCTGCTGCTGGTGCCGTTGATTAGCTCCTGAGAGGCCGAAGCCACGGAGAGGAACTCTTGAAGGATGTCAACCTCGTTGGGGTTGCTGCGGAGCACGCTCGTCTTTGTGTCGAGGCTGACGTCCTGTGGGAAGTCCTCCACCTCCAGGGGAGGTAATGAGAGCCTGTGCTGAAGCCTTGCACACTCCAGTGCAACATCCACCTAAGTCATAGATAATTAATATATGATTTGCAGTTTTGCACGTGTAAACACTTCAGTATTCTTTGCCTCAATTACTGTGCTGAAAATACTAGCATTCTTTGTATATATACCTTGGATGGGAGACATGAGAAGCTGGAAGAAGCTGGATTCATGAAGAAAGGATTGGTGGCGTTAAAGGCGTCTTCGCTCAGGAACTGCATCCATTTGCCATCCTCGTGAGGTGCACTCATCTGCATCCCGAACCCACCATGCATGGAGTCCATCGGCGCCTCAGTCGGGAATGAGAAACTGCTGCTCTCGAAATCATCACCTCTAACATCACTGGACAAGTCCAGCGTTGGGGAGCGGTCAACACTGCTTGCCATCCACTGAGGTTGCTCGATGGGGTGGTGCACTGCACCATAATGCTCTATGATTTTTGGCCCAGGCGCTGTCTTCTTAAAAACTCGGCATAATGCATACGCGTCCTGTGAACAGAAATGCAAGCAGTTCATATATGTCAGAGAAGCCTAGAAGCTATATATCAGTCACCCAGCATGTGATGTTTCATACTATATGAGTAATTCATGGTTAACACCAATGTGCATGGTTTATTTAGGGTTTCAGGAAAATAAGGGGTTACCACCAATTGTGTAACGTTACATATGAGTAGTTCATGGTTCCCAAACTACAGTATATAAATAATAGATTTAATCATCGGTGGCGAAGTCGCACCTGTAAGCCAGTGTCAGTCTCGCATTCCCTCTCGTCGAGGCGGTACTCATGCATGACCCAATCAGTGCGAGAACCATGTGGAGCTCGGCCCCGATAGTACACCAAGGTCTTCTTCATACCAACTGCACGCCTGTGCGAGTTCACCTTTCTGTCCTTCCCAGTTGCCTTCCAGTACCCAGATTTTGTTGCACGGTTTGTCCTTGATCCATTTGGGTACTTGCGGTCCCGAGGGCTGAAGAAATACCATTCAAGGTCTTTGCTTGGAAGAAAGGATTTTTCTGAACATTTAATTAAGAGGGATGTCAGACGATCGATATACAAAAATATAGTGCATAAATGCTAAAATTTATCTGCATAGGTATGTTATAATCATTATTATAATTCAAAGATTAGCCAAGATATATATAGACTACCATAGTTGAAAAAAGAATTAGACCAAATCACTTTATATCTTGGAGGCTGTGCACTTTAGTTCATCTTCTTGACTTATGTTCATCTCAAGTCCCTTTCTAATTTCTTGCTTTATTTTGGCACTCAAAGAAGATAAAAGAATCATCTTTATTTTGTCTTTTCATTCAATGTTTTTACAGCAATATTCATTTCATACAATGCTATAGGTAATTTTTAGTATGAATAAAAACTGGCAATCTTGAAAGCCAACAAATGGATAAAGAGAATATATCTTTTCTTGAAATCTATGTGAGACTGACATGGCCCAAAATATATAAGCTTTAGCTTTGTTGTTACTGGGATAAAGGATTTTCTTTCCTTTTCAAGCAGCCCAATGCATGAGCATAGATAGTATATCTACACGATCACCTTTACACTTGGCAGAATTTTGCCATGCCTTACGGTTCTTTTCAGCCAAAGAGAGCAAGATCTATCTATATTCCTACAATCCTACTTTCGGTGCGCATGAAACGTTTAAAGAAAACAAATTTCGTAATATGGTTAATCTCAATTTTATTTCAAAGTTAGTGTGGAAAATATAACTTTTATAAACATGCTCTTTTATATAATTACAAGGACAGAAACAGTGCCTCATTATGCTTCGATCAAATAGAAATTGGAATTCAAATACAGAATAAAATAAATACATATAAAGAAAGTGCAAAATACATAAAGCCATCGTATATAATAAACTGCAATTTGCAAGAGCTAGTGATGCCTGTCAAGTATAGTATAGGTCGGTGAAGTGCCCACCAAGAAGGGAACATGAGCTTATTCTTTCCTCAAGAGCAAGGATTGCAGTTGTGTTGAGCAATAGTATAAGGATTGAATAAGATTGCTTATAGTGTGTGCACAACATGGTATCCAATACAAATATTTGAAGCTATATATATGTGTGTGCCTTCCGTGTAGGGAAATAAAAGGTGTAAGATGTTTAAATCCTATTGCATGAAAAAATGAAAATACATTAATTCACAATAGAATCAAACTTAGAAGGAAGGTGTTCCATAACTATGTTTCAAAAAAATGAGTGTTCCATAACTATTACATAGAAATGCTTACATATTCTGTTCGATAACATATCAAGCAAACAATGATGAGAACTATATACTTCATACAACTTCGTTCATCAAGAGTCAATATGAACAGCAAGATCAATCCAAGAATGGATATGCACGTACCTGGCAAATCCCAGGGCTCACACTTGTAGAGATCAACCTCAGGAATGATTTCGAGCTCTATCTGTCTCCCGTTGATCTTCCTCTTAAGGTAGTAGATGATGAGTTCCTCGTCAGTGGGGTGGAACCTGAAACCAGGAGGCAAACTGACTGGCGCCATTGCTCCCTCTGCCCTTCCTCTCAAAATTCTCACAGCAAAAGTGTGCTTGGAGCTTTGCAGTCGCCTGGCAGCAATGCTATCCGAAGCAAAAATCGTGGACAGCCAACCAAGCCTGCTCAACTAGCTCTCTATGAATGAATGATCAACTACAAATAATGTACACAACCTGAAACAAGAAATAACAGAGAGATATGTAAGCTGCAGAATATTAACCAAGATCGTCGTCGATCACGTATGAAACTAAGAGGTGCAGTAGAGAGGATAGATAGGAGCGAGGTAGGAGGAGGAGGAGACCTTGGGGACTAATGGCAGACGCATGAGGAAGGAGAGAGGGAGGGAAAGGAGGAGGGGAGGGGCTGTGTCTTTATAGCAAAGTTTGGGAGATTATTTTATGCTGGGATTCTTGTCATCTTTCACATGAAGCTGTATTACCCCTCTCTCTCTCCCAGGCCTCTCAAACTTTGGCTTTTGCTTTTGTTGTGTCCTGTGTCAGTAGCTTTATATCGGTGAATAGAGAAATATCCCAATCTTCTATTCTTGTCTTTGGCAGCCAAAGCGAGCTGGTGTAACCGCAGGATTGTGTAGGATGGCTATTGGCTGCTTTGTGGGCCACCAGAGCAATGCCTAGTCAGCTCCCGTTGGAAAGGGTGAGGGGCCCAAGGTTGGTACTCGATTCCCTTACCTTTTTTCCCGCGACTTCCCTTTGACGGTTTACGTCACGTTCACACACGAGCCCCCATGTAGATTTGCCGGGGGGACCCTGCATGCATGCCTCGATGCTTGTGCCTGCATCTGCATGATTAGCAGCTAATACATGTAGTACTGTCATTAACTGTCTCAACTGAGGAGCAACTGACTCTTTTTCTGAAGCGGAGTGGCAACCAACTCTGGGGTAAAGTGTACCTGTTCTTCTGTCCCCCATGTTCATGCTTGAGGGTGAATCTGTGCTGAATTGCCATATGCTTACTGTTACTGATCTCTGCAATGGCTGCATGCATGCATGCCGGCAATAGCTCAGCTCAATGTCAAGACTCAAGAGACAAGCTAAGCCAGTTGAGCCTAGTTCCAGACGAACTTATTACTAATACCAGCAGAATCCGAGTGATATATTTCATATTTTGTCAAAGAGTTGTACATTCTGATAGATCCAGTGTCTCTGCGTGTAAGAATGATACGTGTAACTCAAGCTACGACAGTTGTATCATTCATAAAAAAGCTCTGACTGGAAATAGCTGGTTCAACAGTGAAATCTACTTTTCAGAAATCCAATCTTCGATCGGTAGAAATAGCTGGTTCACCAGTGAAATCTACTTTCCAGAAAACTAGTTCAAGCCTTCAAGGAGCTGGGCCACCACTGAAATTTCAGTTGTTGCCAGCACAACAGCACATGGACATGCCAACTCTGGATGCTCCGCTGTAGCAAAAGTGCAGTTAATTTCCATGAGATGCAAGTTTTGGGACAGACACAAATATATAGCCGCGCGCTTTTCTCAGTTTGCAACGCAATTCACATGAACACAAAGCATGATAGTTTGACGTGCATGCATGCTCAGGTTCAGATAATTGTGTTGCTAACTGTGATTCAAAGCACCCGAACTACCGCCGCCAGAAACCCAGCCTCCGGAAAAAAAGATTGTGCTCACAGTCGTCGTCCACACTGGAAGGACGCACGCAAAAGGCTTCTGTTGGAGCTAGCGAGCAAACAGTTACTCCTGAAGGACCCCACTAATAATACAAAAAAGACTTCATTTCACATCACAACTTGGCAGTAAAATAGCATATCAAGAAATTAAACCACCGCCCCCTGCTGAAGTCGGCAGGAACCTAAGACTGATAAGAGCCATTTTCTTCAAAAGAGCAGAAAGTAAACTAGAAGGTCCAAATCAGAACATCCGAGCTGAATGAGACAGGTTGTGTTGTCCAGCTGACGACGGACGGACTGACACAGATGATGGATCTTCATTGGTCGATGATCCAGTTTAACCTCCAGAAGCCCGTTGTCAGTATCCAATGAATGAGCCCAGCCAATGAGCCAATGATGGCGACGATCCCTCAGCAGTCAGCAGCAAAACAAAAAGGAAAAGGTGGGTTATCCATGGAACCTACTGAGACGGCCAGACTTTCGACACGTTCCGCTGCTAGGCCGGCCTACATGGCAAGTGCAGAGCTGGGTCCCGGGAGCTTTCGAGGCCCCCACAACTTGCGGCTGCTGATGCATAGCTTGTGGGCCACTTTTCCTTTTTATCAATCCATCCGCTCCAGCTTTAGGTTCCTTTCCCCTTTTCGAGTTTATGCTTCTCCCCACCCCCCACACAGCGGGTATCTATAATACCATCTCAAGCTATTCTACTACACTGCTCCTCCTACCTGAAGCGTATCATGTACACATACATACCAGAAATACACATATAGAGTGTTATGCTTATGTGCAATATAAGCTGCCTAAGAAAAACTAGAAACAGTGGCGTGCAATTCTGAATAGATAACTTTATTACTGCAGAACCAAAAATGGAATGAACCAGCTTGATGAGTATAAGTTATTACATTCAAAATGGCAATTCACTGGATTTTGTGCTATCATGACATGCAGAAAACTACTAATATATGTTATCTATTTGCTCGTTTATGTTAATCATGCTTAAGATGTGTGGCTATGATGCAAAAGCTGGGTGAATATGGTGTGCAATGTGAGAGAGAGGGCAAACAAGTCGGTCGATCCGACAGCCTAGAGTGAACAGGAAGAGCACACATGACGCAGGTAGTTTAAAATCTAAAAGCAATGTGTCTTAGTAACTCTTACCTAGCAATGATGGACTTAATAAACTGATAAAGTACGGTTAGCCAGCTCGATTCATATGGAGACCCAGATCTCACAACTTCACATCGCTTTTGAGGAATGCAGAAGAAGAAAGGGAGAATTTAGCCCACCTGGACCCAGCAGATCAGCTCATGTATCTTCATAATGATGCCAAAGACAAAAATTACAACTGATCAGACTAATCATTAAGGTCTAATCAGCATGTGTTCAATTCAATTTGAAAAAATTACTTGACTCACCCCAAAAAAAGGCATTACCTTATCTGTTTATTTTTGGACAAAATCATTACTTTGCTTTAAGGTCTTGAGCATTGAGCTTTAGTTCAAAAAATGGTAATAATCCAAATTCCTTCTTTCAATTTCCCTGAAGTTTTTCAGAGTTCGGACTAACCACTGTCCGTCAGAACTAGTTCAATAAAAGATGAACGAGCAATATACTAATGTGCTAAGGAATAATTCGTAGAACTTTGGAGGTGGTGTTGGGATCAGACCTTGAGTGCCCACATTGAAATCCATCAAGAGATGGGTGGCCTCTGCAAGCGGCAAGCAAAGTACTTCAACCTCGATACAAAATTAATTACAATCAAGATATGCTGAGATATATTCCATTCAAAAGCATTTCAGAAAAGTTATTTAATCACAAAGGTTGCAGAGCTGAATGCAGTGTCGGTTCTGATTATGGGAGAAGAGGAATCAAAAGAAAAGAAACGGCAACAGTGTAGCCGAAAGGATAGGCCACCCCTAGCCTACCACTTTTGAAAGCCCAAAAGTCGGTCATTGTTCAAGTATCTTGGCTTCCACAGGGAATCAGATAGTACCCAAACAAGGAAAGAGATATGAATACCTTGCACCAAATGGTGAAGCAATACGATACGGATAATATAACTTGGAAACAAAACTTTATATGTTTCCCGTGGAAACAGTTCTTTGTGTTCAACTGGGAAGGCATAAAGTTTCAGTTTCTCCTGTAGCAGTCCAAAACTTCAAATTCAGTTCCCACTAGTACCATTTTCTTGACTAGTACTGAACTGATTGATAGCTGCAGGACCAATGTGTCCTGTAAAGTAAAGCAGTTTCAGCAACTTGCAAACAATTTTGTCTATGTCAATGTCAGTCACTGCATGAAGCTTCAATAGTTCGCTACTCTAAGTACGTAAGTGTCATGGCATGTCCATACTAAAGTTTTCAGTATGTCTGCATGATGGTGCTGAGGGAAGTAAGAATTGGTCGAGCATTTACTGAGGTAAAAAGAATAGTGATCCATATAATCATAATCCATTACTTCAACATTGTCTTCAAATACTACCTCCCTTCTAAAAAGAATGTCATTCTAGGTTTGGACAAAGACATTTTTTAAAAAAATTGACTAAGTTTATAAAAATATTATTAACATTTGTTTCTCCAAATAGGTTTATTATAAAAATATATTCTATGATTAAACTAATGGGACTTTATTACGCATCATAAATATTAATATATTTTCATACATATTTGGTTAAACTTGATATTTGTTGACTCCTCGAGAATGACATTCTTTTATTGGGGTGGAGGGAATATGGATTCATTGTCTGGTCGTCAAATCAGATCTGCTATTGCAACAGAAAACAGTACTGAAGCATTTCTCGGGAAAGGAAACATACTTTAGACTGGAATACTGGATGACACTTCTAACACATAGTTGTAAAATCCTTGATGCATAATAAAGGATGGTCAAAATTTTAGAACAAACAAAAAGTAACCTAAGGATAAGTGAATTACCAGGCTGAAGCCAAGGCTCAACTACAATTTGATCGAGGCCTTGTTTAGTTCCGAAATTATTTCGGATTTTGGTACTGTACCACTTTCGTTTTTATTTGACAAATATTATCCAATCATAGACTAACTAGGCTCAAAAGATTCATCTCGTGATTTACAGTTAAACTGTGTGATTAGTTTTTGTTTTCGTCTATATTTAATGCTTCATGCATGTGCCGCAAGATTCAATGTGACAGGGAATCTTGAAAACTTTTTGGATTTCGGGTTGAAGGCCCGATTAGGAAAAGGGCACTACCTTTCACCTGCTAACTTCAAAGAGTTGAGACTCAGACTGCTATCTTGACTCTTTACTACTGTCACTAGACCTGGTCAACAAAAAACTACTGTCACTAGGTACATACTAGTGTCATAGGACAAGTTACAGACAACTATAGCAGCTTAATGCGCAGGGGCAGAACATCATCAGCTGTAAATGTAATTATTTCGATCAACTTCTAGTTCTGATAAGTGATAACATTCTCACAGCCTACAAGTAAACATGTGCCTTCATAATCGCAAACCATTGTGAAGCTTGTCTTATTATGTTACAACCAAATGGTAAGACATTTCATCTCCAGTTGAGCATGCTAGAACTGCAATGGTTAGAACTTAGAAGGTATGGATAGTATACCATATATAACAAAGAAGACTCTACTCAGTACGAGAACAAACATTGGGGGAAAGACAAACTTGCTCCTTCAATATTCTTGTTGTATATCCTTGTTTAAGAATAACTTGGGCAAGCAAATAACGGCATGGAAGATGCATGCCTGCAGAGCTTGCAGCAGTGACAAGAAAAAATGACAAAATGCAATCTTGATCAGGAAAAAAGCAAATTATGAAACTGAGGTCAACATCAAACCAAAAGTTTATTCTCTCTTTATTCATTGGATCCCACAAGCAGATTTCTAAGAATCAATGATGAAACTTGCACATGTTCAACATGCTTATTACTTTTCTCAGTGCAAATCGATAAAGCAAGAAATCTTGTTAGCTTCTCCTAGTCTCCAAGAACAGCTATCTAGCTCGTTATTACCAACACGTAATGCTATAGCAATATCAATGTGATAGAGTTCTCTTACTATATTTTAAAACCCAATACAAAACAATACCTCCATTTTTCAAAAAATTAATTTTATCATGGACAGACAATGCGTGCGAAATAATGGAATTAAGAAGCTAACTTACACAATCAGATAAAACTTTATAGTCATGAAACATCAGCTATTTGATTTTTTTTCTCCAACACGCACTTAGGCGTGTGTACATCAGCTATTTAAATGGTTGATTTCTCTTGACAGAAGCAACATCATGATACCAGCATCATAGTATCCAGCTCCATGAAAAGGAAAAGAAGACAATAAAAGATAAAAAGGAGCTGTCATTTTCAGTTATGCTACAAAACTGAATGGCGTCAAAAGAAATGGCAGCATTAAAGCAGAATTCTAAATACAGGGGCTGTGGACTGGGTTTTCAGATCGTCTGCCTCACATGGATGCAAAATGACATACTGAATATAAGGTAATAAAGAAAGGACAATCCTAATCTAGTCAGAAATGTTCACATCAAAATGGTGCAAGCATTTTATTCACTCACACGTATGGCTAGTTTCAGACCACTCATGTGGAAAACAATGCTAAGAAGATATCATTATATTTAAATAGTATAATTAAAATATGCTAATTTTAAAAGTAAATAGGAAATAAAATTTACTATTAGAAATTAATATTAGATGCCAACAGCGAGATTTTGCACCTACATTGGCCATGAGTTCCTTATGGCAGAAGCAGAAACAGAACTCCAATCAATCAATTGAACTTTGTTTTTTAACTCCCTTAGGGATGTTCTGCTAAAATTATTATGCTGCACAAAAGTAAGGTCAGTAGGAGCGAGTGGTTTTGTTAAAAAAAAAGTAGGAGTGAGTGGTTTCTTGATTCCTTCCTCTGCACTTATTGTTGCACAATATTTGCAACAAATGTCTGCAAATACAACTAAAAAACATAAAAGCTCTGTTATTTGGAAGGAAAGAAATAACAGAATTTTCAGCAGAGCAAGCAAGTCAGCCGAGCAGCTGCTCAGATCGATCCAAGAGGAAGCCAGAGCCTGGATACTTGCGGGTAACAGGGGGGTGGAGCTTGTCGTACCTTTCCAGGCGTCTCTTCATGGAGTGCTGCTAGCTGAGCTAGTTACTTTAGTTATTAATGAACTTCGCATTTCAAAATGTCGGTAATAATGTTAATGTAAACCATCAGTAATCAGCTTAGGGGTGGTGGGGCTTCACAATGCGGTGAGGCAACACAAAAGGGTGGGCACTTCTCGCGCCAAATCCATTGTACTTTGTTTTGCTTGTACTTTGATTCCTCTTATCAATGAAAGCCGGTAACGGATCTTTCAAAAAACAACTCATGTTAATTTAGAAGTGCATTGGTTGCTCCAATTTGATTACATTATTAGAAAAACAACAAGCTTGAGCTTAACCCAAGAAATAAATGTAAGCCCCATGAAACTCCACTTCAAGCTTCAGGTTCATAATCACCATATCAGCATATTGGACATCCTCAAGATGCACTACCAGTTCACATCTTAAGGCCAGGGTTTTGTGAACAGGGTAGTATGCCTTCACAAAGGAGTCTATGGCAGTGAAAATTATTTTACGGAGAGTATCCACTTTTACATCTTCATTTACACAATGAAAGAACCACTATGCCATTAAAATTACCATTTCAAGACCCTTTCCTGATCACACAGGTTTTCACCTTCAAGGTGCTGTATATAAAGCACAAACAAATGCCGTCATGGGCTAGTTATCTTATATATAAAAACCTTTCAATGAACAGGTTCTTCCTTAGATTAACGGAAACTAATAGGCAGATGATGAATGGTGACCAGTAGAGGCATACATCAGTATTAATAAGATTTCGACACATAAACAGCACACCAACTGTTTTATCATTGGAGATATTATGTGTGTTTCATCAAAGACTTATACACAACACCAACTATATTAATAAGATTTTGGCACATAAATGAATCTGTCTAGTACTCCTCAAGTTAAGATGCTTTTGTCCAGCGACAGGTAGAAGATTACAAGTAGAACAGCCCAATAAGATTGAAATCAAGCATCAGAGCAACACCAACACTACTGATTCAGCAAACCTTTCTGTCACCAGATAAGAAAAGCAGGCTCTATATTTTCCATCCAAGTGCCGGGGCACGCACGAGACACTACAACACACTATGCCATATTCTAATTTCGCCAAAAGAAGACAATGCTGTGCCGTCTAAGATGTGTGCTCGCAACAACAAATGCCACACGGTCGAATAACTTCAATAGTATTCCATTTTCATACTTTCAGATCAAACGTTACTTTCGGTTAAACCTTGCACAGTTAAATTGACTGGATGAAACGAGGGGGGGATCGGTGAAACAAGCATACCTGTGCGTACGCAAACCATATATGAAACTCTTTGAAGCAACATGATGGCTGACGCTCTCAGTTTGATCAGCAACCGTGGGTTGCTTTTACTCGCTACTGTTGAGCACATTGTAATTTGTAACTGGTGGGTGGTGGCCACGTACCGGAGGACGCTTGAGGTTGGTCAGGAAGAGCCGAAGGCGAAGCAGCAGTGGCGGACTGCGAGATGGGGACTGGAGGTTAGGGCAGCTGCAGCCGACAGCACAATGCGCGTCGATCGCGCGGCGGCGGCGCACCCAAACCGATGTCCTCCGGCTCGGCGCCGAACCCAGCCGCCGTCAGCGCGTCGGCGACGAGCGGGGATGGAGGGCAGAAAAATTGGGGCCGCAGCACCATGATCGCCGGAGGCAGCGTTGATCGCCGGCCCGCCAGGCCTGGTGCCGCCGCGACCGCCGCCGCCACCACTCGAGAAGAGACAAGTAAAGGGCCGCGTCCATGGGACTTTCTAGCTGGGCCTTCGGTCCAGGCCCCAAAACGCGACGCTGCCAGGTTCAACTCCCCTACGAGAGCCTGGTGCCGAAGCGCCAGTTTCGAATTTTGCGCAAAAAAAAATTGGCGCCCAAAGCCAGATTCGCAACGCCGAGAGCGAAAGCGACCATTGCATATTCGATTTATTACAAGTGAAAAACTGCCGCCCGTATCCAATTTCAAACCATGGCCTTGTTTAGTTCCTGAAACCAAAACATTTCGTGACACTGTAGTACTTTCGTTTGTTTGTGGTAATTATTGTTCAACTATAGACCAACTAAAGGTTAAAAGATTCGTCTCGTCAATTTCAACCAAACTGTACAATTAGTTTTTATTTTTATCTATATTTATGCG
>Ga0182004_10002566_pt1 | contig 14205 bp, 14 predicted proteins | sample Sormic07211540_1_FD_120479 | JGI IMG/M metagenome (GOLD analysis project Ga0182004, IMG submission 120479) | Endophyte microbial communities from Sorghum bicolor roots, Mead, Nebraska, USA - 072115-40_1 MetaG | ecosystem: Host-associated > Plants > Roots > Unclassified | place: USA: Nebraska...
TAAGCCCTAAGTCTATTTAGAGGAAAGGTTATCCTTCGAGGGCACCTCTCAACTCTATGATGAACTTGTTCTCCTCCAGGGGCCAGGGGGTCTGCTTATATAGTCCCCTCAGGTGAACGTGGGGGGCCGTTGGATCAAACCGACATTGATTGAACGGTTATCCTTGATCCTTTAGGTCGGTGGAGCGTGATCCGCGAAGTTGAACGTGATTGGGCACAACACCAGGGCTGGCGCCCTAGGGGGGAGGGCGGGCGCCCTGCCCCGGGCCCGATCGTCTTCCCGTTCGTTCCCGTGGCTTCTGGAGTCTTCTAGATGGTAGAAAATTGCGCGGTGCGTTAATATCTCTATGTAATCCCAACATGTGGGCCTTTCTTCCTTATTTCCTGATAACCCCCTGTAGAAACAGATAAACAACAAAACTCGTAGAATTCTGTCAGATGAAACCCTAATTCTAGGTGTTGTTAGTATATTGGTCCTTTCCCTTATTTATTTGATAATTAAAATTGATACTTAAGAACCGTCAATAGAGAGGTGGTGCCCTGCTACACTGAGACCAAACCTTTGTCGCTGCTCTTGTCGATTTGATGCACGCAGCCAGCTGCCCGACGGCATCCGCATTAGTCGGAGTTTGCAGCCAACTCGCTAAAACAGTAGGGAAGGAAATTCTGGTTTTGAAGCCAAAAATTTTCGAACCTAAAGGTGCTGCTCTTAGGTCAGTTAGTGGAGAGTGCAAGTAGGAGTGGTGTGTGATCAGAAGTTGGCTTGGGCAAGGAGGACAGGTAGGTGAATGGAAAAGCGTAGTTGAGATCATTGTTCGTGAACACACGATCAAGTTTAGCAAGAATCGGGTGAGCCTGTAGGTTAGACCAGGTGTAGAGTCTGTCAGAGAGCTGCACCTCTGTGACACCAAGTCGCTGAATGTAGTCGTTAAAAGTCGTGGCCAATGGCGCATTGAGCTGGCCGTTATTTTTGTCTGCAGCACCACGCACCAAATTGAAGTCGCCAAGCAGAATCCAAGGACCAGAGATGAGGGGCAGCAAGCCCTCAAGGTGTTGAAGGAAGGGAAGTGAGCCAGTATGATCCGAGGGACCGTAAGTGTTGGTTAATTAGAAAGAAGTCGAGGTTGGTGGCATTGCAAGTGAAAGACGTCGTTAGGGTATGAGGTTTGACGAAATGGTTAACGAGGGAGAAGAGGGAGCTGTCCCAGGCGGTCAGTAACCCTCCCCTAGTTCCCTCAGCCGGTGCAAAAACATATGACGCTCAAAAATTAGGAGGTAGGAAGGTTTTGGCCTTAAACAAATCGAGAGTGGCAAGCTTTGTTTCTTGAATGCAGATGACAGAGGGTTTAGCATCAACCAAAACATTACGCACTAGATTGCACTTGTCTGAATCACCTAAACCGCGAACGTTCCACGACATAACAAGAAACTGGCGCGTGTTCGAATTCATAAAGAAGAGGTACAACACCGACACAGGCGAAAAGGAAAAAAATTACAACAGCAACAAGTAAAAAAGATAGATGCAAAGCCAATTTGAAGCTCCCAGCGGCTGTTGGGTTGGCTACGCAAGCCGCTAAGAAAGCAGTGTGGATGCCTCCTGATCATTCCGGCACGGTTCTCACCAAGTCGACGGTGTCGGCGGTCTTGCAGCTGAGCTTGGCTGCCGACACAAGCCTGCGCAGCTCCCTCCCCCCCCATCCCCAAGCAGGAGCTGATTTCGGGATAGGATGTCGCGTTTAGCGACGTGCCTCTTGAGAGGCTTTTAGCAGCCGGAGAGTGAGTTGAGCAGAGCTTTGCGCTGAACAGCTTGTGTCGTCATGTCAACGAAGCTGGCGAAGGCCTTGGCGGCAAGGCGGGAGCTGGAGCGCTTAGGCGCAGAGGTTCGAGCAGCAGTGCGCAGGCGGCGGCGGCGATATGTAATGATAGGGGGGCTGAAGCCTAATCTGTTTTAGAATCGAACTCTACACCATGCCTGAACATTTAACACGTACGGATATGGGAGAGAGTGGCAGACTATGAAAACACCTCATATTCCAACTCATTTTGAAATAGGATTCGGCACCGTGTTTGTATATGCTACTCTAGCTTATACACACACGAAAAAGATTGAGACCCAGTTTAGATTTGAGTTTTTTTTTGCCCAAAGAATAAAATTTTTGTGGAACTGGGGCTTAGAAACTAAACGGGGCTAAAAAATTTTAGGGCAAAATTTTTGGGCTACACAGTCTGCACGCACTCCTATGGAAGCCCACCAATGACTTTGGCCAAAGTGGTAAAAATTTTTGTGGTCAGAACTTTAGCTCAGAAGTCTGACGCACACGAAAAATTTTAGATGTTTAGTTTGACAAATTTTTTTCGGACATAACTTGGGCTGCATGCAGTTGCAGTTGTCATTGGTCGTCTTCCATAGGAGTGCGTACACGGTCCTGCAGTCCAAAATTTTGGCCCCAAAACTTTTTAGCCCCGTTTAGTTCCAAGGCTCCAATTCCACAAAATTTTTTCTCTTTTGATAAAAAAATTTTAAATCTAAACAGGCGCTAAATTTGATTGGTATTACGCTGAAAATAGATGGACCAATCTGACCCAGTTAGGCCCATCGCGAGAACATGCAAGTGGAACTTGTGACTTGTCCAACCATACGAGGACTGCTCGTTTTCAGATAGGACCAACTGTCCTTGGTACACCACCGCAGAGGGTAACTAGAAGTGTAGAACCAATTATCAGAATGTGATATAGACATGCACCAGGGTCCAACGCAACAAGCCAAACACGTAGTAGAGCGATTGCCGTGCAGCTGTCCTGCACTAGGTCATTTAACTGTGTGGGGGAAAGAAATGCATGCAAAGTCTTTGCTCAACGACTCCATGTTTCAATTCCCGAGAAAAAAAAAAGAAACAAAAAGCTTCATGTTTCAGTGATAAATGTTATGCGATCGATCAAATCGTACTTCCTCTATCTTATTCTAAAATTCTTGAACAATCAAAACATATCAAGTTTAATCAAATTTATACGATAAAATAATAACATTTATGGTACCAACGAAGTATCATCAAATTCTTCATTAATTATATTTTCATAGTATATTTATTTGATGTCATAAATCTTTGTGATCAGATGTTTTGACTCTCCAAGATTCTTGAAATAATTTATAATTTGGAGTGGAGGAAGTACCTAGCTTTGGATTGATAATTGCTATGTGCACATGCCTATATATAAAACATAATAGAAGAGTTCATGAGTTATAGCGTCTCCACTAGATTCTCTTTTATGAAATCTAAAGTAGGAGACTGAGAAAAGTGAATTGTAGTATATAAGGAATGTATGCTTCACTAGATTGAGAAAACATCATCCCCTTTATACATGAGTAGGAACCGTAACACCTATGAGTGGGGAGGTAAATTAAGCTTTCTAAAACTACTTAGGCCTCCAATTCTACTTATCAAAAGCTATGCAAGATATCTATCTATATGTGTGCAGTGTACTGAGATTTTGCTAAGTGTGTTGCTATCATTATCGCAAAAGAGTTATGTAATCTAGGTTCTAATCCTATATAGTAGCCTAACAAGCTAAACTACAAACGTAAGCAAAGCATATAATGTGCATAAGCTAAAATGAGATAGAGAAGCAAACTCCTATTGACGACGGTGATTTTTCTCGAGGTATTGAGAAACTCACTCTTCTGTCTAATCCTCGTTAGAGCTCCTCGCAAAGATGACCACACGAGGGCTAGGTTTTCGGTTGAGTAACTCTATAGATAGCTCATGGTCCTTCCCTCGTGCAAGTGGATCTCCATGATGGTCTTCTCCCATACCGTTCCCCACTATCTTCACTATCGTGTTTCCAACAAAAAAACCGTTGGTCATACATTTCATTTCATACATGCTCAACGACCTCTCCACATGTTGGAACTCTCAAAGATTACAAGCCCCTAGTGCAAAAGCAATGATGCACGCAAGCACCGGTTGGTAAGAGTAGAAAAAGCAATGTAATTTCTTTGCACAGCTTTGAGTTCAGAAATATTCATGAGGCTGCCAATTTAGTAAGAAAAGGGTGGCATGCCCTGCACCAAGTTTTATTTTGTATACAAGGAAAAGGAGGTGTGAACGACATTGCAACCTGGCGGAAAACCAAGAAATTGCCAATGATGTCTACAACTCTACATTTGACAAGGCGTGTGAAGAGATGGCACCCAAGTTAAGGATTGTTCAATGCCCTGAACTAATCATAGGTCTAATTGTTTACACTCCCTTCATTCCGTCGTTTTGATTTTTCTATATTTATAGTTTTTGTTAATGTATTTTTATTTTGTATCAATCATAGTGTATATCTAGGTGCATAGCAAAAACAATATACCTAGAAAAAACAAAACGAGTAGGATTTGGAATGGAGAGAGTAGCAGCTATAGGTTGCTGCAGTGTTTAGTTCCCTGCTGTGTTCTCCATTTTTACCTTGATTTGTTTGATAACCTTTGAGTAATCATCAACTTGGCTTGGCCATTTGTGTAGCACATAAACACTTGCAATTAAAATGTCATTCCGATTTCAATATTGCCCATCAGAAGTTATAGAACTCAAGATGTCGTTTAGCTAGGCCATCGGTTGTCCAACGTTCCAGATGACATGCATTACCATTGTTGAACAGCAAACACAGAAACACCTCAACCTGCAGTATCTCCACAACCAGCATTTCTTTTTTCTGCTCTCCCATAAATGGTAGAAATGAACTTCTCGAAGGCCCAGCTCAACCTTTGCTAACTGGGACTCCAGATTGAACCTATGCACTAGCTCATGACTTCTTGTCTTGCCTCCAATTGAACTTATTCCAGGTTACATATTTGAGTGAATCTACCATTCTATCCCTATTTGGACATGTCAGCTAGTACTCCAAAAGAAACAAATTGTGGTTAGAGAGGAGGGGAAGGGGGAGGCTTTTACATATGAACGTGACATCTACCACCTATGTGTTATATGCCTCGGCAGGGAAGGGAAGAGAAGAAGAGAAAGGGAAGACGGGCAGAGGAGGCAAGGAGGAGGAGGGCGGCACCTGCTGCCACCACCGTGCTCGGCCCCGGCGCCGTCTCCCGTAGCGTCGGGAGGACGAGGGAGAGAGCGAGAAAGAGAGGGAAAAGAATCTGGAAGTAGAAGTGGGAGCCACGGTTTCCAGATTCTAAAGAGAAGTGGGAGAAGGCAAGGAGAAGCGAGGGAAGCTAATGAGAAGCAGGAGAAGCCGATGGCGACGAGATCCAGATTCTAAAGAGAAGCGGGAGAAGCCAAGGAGAAGCGAGAGAAGCTAATGAGAAGCAGAAGCCGGTGGCGGTGAGAATCCGCTTCGAGCGATCTGAGCCGTCCAATGAGCTGTCCAATGCGGATAGAACGGCCAGGAGAATTTCTAGCGATGTGGACGCAACTTCTATTCGAGAAGCTGACGCAGTTCAGATTCTAAAGAGAAGCCAGAGAAGCGAGAGAAGTTAATGAGAAGCAGGAGAAGCCGGTGGCGGCAAAAATCCACTTCAAGCGATCTAAGCCGTCCAACGCGAGATCGAACGGCCAGAAGAATTTCAAGCGATGTGGACGCGGCTTTTATTCGAGAAGCCGACGCAGTTTGTAGAGTAGAATAAGACCTGAATAAGACCTAGAAAGGTTGATGTAGAGTAGAATAAGACCGAATAAGACCTAGAAAGGTTGAAATTATTTATTTTGGCAGTGGGCTACCAGGCAATGAGAGCATTGAAGCCTTTATTACATAGAAATCAACAGGAACCGTTATACTTCCTCCGTCTCTAGATAAATCAATTCCTAGAATTGTCTTGAGTTAAACTTTTATACTTTACTGGATTTATAGAAAAGAGCACAGATGTTTATGACACCAATTGAGCACCTTATAAATACATATATATTATGGTGTATCTAATGGTGATAATTTGGTTTCATAACTCTTGTGTTCTTTTCTATAAAATCAGGTCAAACTTAAAAAAAGATAGGTTTTTAAGATAACTCTAGGAACTGATTTATCCTGGGACAGAGGGAGTGTGTATTAGTGCATGACAATACATCTAGACATACAGTTATAGTAGTATACCACTTCTATGCAAAGTACGCATAAGCGAAAATACATGTTTTTCTCTATTCTACTGAAAACTACCAAGGAAAATTGCTCTACTGATTGCAGATGAAAATAGCCATTAATTTTGCAAATTACATAAAAATGCGCTGCAGCCAAAGTTTCCACTGTTCATCGGCTAGTTCTCACATGGTCGAACAAGGAATGATACATATCAGTCCTTTAGAAGAATTGGGTATATTGTTTGTTAAAAGGAAGTTGGCACACGCATGGAATGCTGATACAGTTTATATGAAACAGAGTTGGTTAAAGTTACACCATGCATGCCAAGTGAATACATATAATTTATAAATCATTGTTTGCTCCACAAAGAATACAACTTCTGGAATAATCTCAATAATGACTGAGTACCCAGAATCTAAGGGTGGTTTACATCAGACAAGCATGCATTGTTAACAGATTTCAAGAACAAAGGAATATGATGACCCAGCTACATCTTATAATAGGTTGCTCACCCTTGTCATTTGGTAACATAATAGTCAGCGACAACTATTTCAGAAATATTGAGGAACCACAATGAAATGGGAATAAAGAACATTATGATGCCATTACAAATGAATGTGCTTCTTACTTTTGACTTCCTTGCAGGTGATGGAGCTGTACCCTCATGCTTGTTGACGCCACTTGCAATAACTGATCAAGAAAAAAAAAATAAGGACCATAATTTGCAACACAACAGTAGTAGATGAGGCACCTATATCACTCAATAAGGTAGAAATTCTTACAGAATTGGGTATGGTCACAAGAATGAAAAGAATGGGCACAAGGGCAAAGCAAGCCTTAAGAGTTAAAACTGCTTGATCCCATCAAAAAAATTCATGCCAACTACAATTGGTTAGTACAACAGCCTGTATTTACGCTGGTCAGTGCCATTGCTTTGCAATCTCCTCATCGAGGATTTGGCAAGCCTGCTGCCTAGAACTGTCATCCAGAGTTCTATTGCTCATCAATAAACTGCGTAGTGCTCGCAGTTCATCACAATTAGCCCGCTGGAAGAGCCCCCTCAGTGCAATAAGCAATGGATCCTGAGGTGGCATATTCTGATTGTCTCGATTCTCAGTTGTAACATGGGACCTTGATCTCCAGTACTCTGTACAGATGTGATCTCTGTCCCGAGCCTCAATTGCCTGCCATTAAATTCCAAAAAAAATGTCAATTAGAACCATAAAAGAGCATTTCCACCATGTGTAACAGTGTATTGAATAGAATGTCAAGTGAATGCCAAGCATTAATGCCACACCTGAACTATTGCTGGTGTTAACAACCCAAACATTTCATGACCATCAACTGATCCTGGAGGCTGCAGTGTAGGAAGGTTAGCTCTTCCCATATTGATCTGCCTCCTTATTTCCATATTGAGCCTTTCACGAACCATGTTCCAGCACTTGGTAGGAGAGATATTTATGAAAATTTCCCCAGGACAGTTTTCTACAGTCACCTGTAAATGCAATAAAATATCAAGATACTGAAGAATGAATATAATATAAATATATGGAAGGCACAAAAAGCGAAAATTTACCATAAAAAGAGGTCCCTGCTGTCCAGCGTCCAATATTTCAGATATGTAGTATGTCATTTGTACTGGATCTACAACACTAAAGTATTTTACTCTGCTCTTAAACCCTGCATTAGCAAAGGGAAAACATGCTAAAAGAACATAACAAAATATGGAACAAAATGCAGATGAAATTCAAATCTCTTAATGAAGATATTCAGATAAGTAGATAACAATAAGGAAACATTCCAATAGCATGATAAAATCCAGAAGTGTTCACCCTGATATCATAAATGCTCAAGAGGTATATCAATCTGCCAAAACAAACCTTTTGGGAAGATTGCTTGACTTGAGGACCACAACTTCCCAGATAGCACAACACCAATTTCTATAGGTTCAACAGAGCACTTGAATCTATGTACAACATTAGCTATGCGAGGACCCTTCTGTACAACTCCATTTCTGCTGTGATTTTCCAGAGCAGGCTGCACTATCATAGCTGAAAGACCCCTAGCTCTAACTTCCACACTGGATAGAGAATCAGATTGTCTTTGATGCCATCTCTCATTTAGTTGCTGATTACCAACGGTTGGATGCCCAAGATGAGCACTGCCTGAACCAAAAACACCATATGAATTTTTCACAACTTGAGGATCTATGAGATGCTTTGGAGCAGTGACACTACAAAATGGTTCCTGAGACACATTTTGTGTCCTTGAAGCAGTATTGACAAACTGCTGGCTTGCAGTACGGGCCTGACTGCTATCTTTCTCAGTCATCACTGAGGTATTAGTTTCCGGTGTTAAGAATGTTTGATCCTTGTAAGAATGACATAGAGTTGCATTGAAGTCTGATGATGCCATCAACCTATGAGAATTGTCTAAGTTTTCCAGATCTGGCTTCATGTTAACTCCATTATCAATCATTGACAGTGGCCTGTTATGATACTCCCTAATTGTAAGTGAAGATGTACAGTCTCCAGTTTGGGAAGAGGTTTCTCTACTCTCTTTCAATACTGCCAAGACATGCGTACTTCTCATAGATTCACCTGAAGTAATTAAGGGTTTTGTCACAGCATTTGCAGGAAGTGATTGACCAGAAGGAACCATCAAGCTTGGTGCTGCAACTTTGTGGCCTACAATCCCTCCATTATGTTGTCGGCTGGTACCATTGCTGGTTGGACATGATAATTCATTCTTCACGCATGGTTCCTTCAGCTGTGAGTCATTTTCTGATTTTATCTGCTTTGTCAAAGGACACGCATTATTTGCCTCTGGACTTATTTTAAGTAAATTCATACCTGGACAACCTAAATCCAGTGTCTTATTTTCATTTTTTTTTGGTTCAGTGCTAACAGAAGAAGGAACCAACGATACTGTTGATGCCTGTGACAAGTAGGACCGTCTTGGGCCATCAGTTAATCTGCGAACAGTCTTGGAATCTTGGACCTTTTCCCGTTTGACACACGAGCTCAAACTTAATCCAAGATCAGAGACACCCCATCTGTGAATGGCACTTAGCTTTCCCGCTAAAGCATCAGCTAAGATATTCAACTCATTGACATCATAACGAAATAGGAAAAACCTTTTGTTCCAATCACATGAGCAAAGCTGTTTTGCATGTACCAGGCAAGCATATTTCTCTGGGGAGCATGGACAGCCAGAAGCTGAAAGATGCAGATCATAGTAACACAATGCACATTCCCTATCAGTAGAATCAAATTCGGTATCCATTTTCCTAGATTGACATGGAGAGGATATATTTTGTCTTTGGGCCAACTCCATTTCAATTCGTGCCTAAGTAGAGTAATTTAAAAATATTAGATTGCACTGAAATTGAAACGACTGACACTAATTACATAGTTAAATATTGTGGCTAGCATTTACCTTCAGTGTCTTGCATATTGTGCTATCAGGTCCACATACGCTTTTCCACCTCAAGTTATCAGCAGAATTCCTCTTGAGAAATAGGATGTCCCACTGAGCTCTTATTGCTTCTCTTGCAGCCCCAAGCAACAGCTTATCATGTGAGATAGTTATTTTCCGAGCTTGTTCACGATAAACCTCAACAGCATTTTGTCCAACTGGCAACCAATCAATGGGTGCCACATTAACAGCTTCTGCACAATTGAAGCCACAATTAAAACCAGCATGGTATGCCCGTGGGAATGTCAGGACAAACTCTCCCTCATGCTGAACACAACGGTAGACTGGTACTCCTTCAGATTTAAGCAATGATGGTGAAAACTGAGTAACCTGCAGAAGGAATTAGCATTTTCATTTAGGAATATATCTGATTGTAACTTGCATATACAAGGGAAGATCATTATTTTAAACGCCGTACAAAAACATAATCACAAAATAGCCACATAAGCATAATCCATAGTTAACCATTATCTGGGGAAGCTTATATACCTTAAACTATTGTTTGAGAAAAAAAAATCACCAACCACGAGAGAAAACTTACTAGATTGTGAAGCAAATCAGGTTGCTCCTCAAACAACTCAGGAAGATGTTTCCTCATTGCAGCCTCCAAATTCACAGCATCCTTTCCTGGAACTCCATACCACATCTTTGGAGCACCCCAATGCATGTAGTTCAGTGAGTACAAATGATGATCTTCAACATGCTGTCAACAGGCACAATTCAATCAATCAGTGAAATATCTCAGGATGGATACCATAAGTCCATAACAAAGCTTCCATAATCAATAGCATCAATCACAAACTATGAAACTAAAGAGAATATCGCAAGCATCTTACCCAGCAGAAAGATGAAAAACACATGCCGACATAAAGCCAAGGCACTAAAACACCAGAAATGTCGCCGCCTTCAAAAGAAAGAACTGAACCTTGTAGTCTAGGCAAATTATTTAGGTTCCACCCAGATTGTGCATATTTATCCTCCGCATCAGATTTCATTTCAGGACATAACTTTGGAAACCCACTGCCAAAAGTTCCAGTCTCCAAATCGGCACCATATATTACCTATATGAGAATGGATTTTCTGATCAGTTAGAAAGTAGCATAACTATTTCTGTATATGTAAACAGCAGATGCTACCAAGTAAGATATCACATGCAAGTGCTATGACTATTTAGAACTACATGCATATCAGGAATCATATACAACAGTAACAGCTGAACTGCAAACTAAACAAGAAATTCTCTTTTTTTTTGACAAGAAAACAAGAAATTCTCTAACAGGGCCATTATTGGAAAATGTCAAAAATCCAGGACTAACACAATTGCATTTTCAAAAGTTTAAATGCAATGGGCATAGATACTCTTTGCTAAGTTTTTTTATACCTCTATCTCTTCTGTCGGCCTTTCAACTATGCGCCAATACTCGCCTTCAATATCTTCCACTGACGGTGGTGAATCTCTGCATTTATCTTTCATAAAATACTGATCACTGAAGTCATCTGCATACTTCTGAAACATCTGTAGTGTGAACTCTGGTCCTGGTTCAAATCCAAATCTCTCTTGGTTTTGCTGCATCCCAATTTGATTGTGATTGATTTCTTCAGTCTCTGAAATCTTTCTACGCTTCTTCATCATTCCACCTCTTCTGCTCTTCTTAGACGATTTACGATTTTGGAGCTTGTCAACCTTCTGTACCCGAGTAGAAAATTTTGAGCATTCCCAAATGTTTTTCTCTTTAAGAAGGCATGGAGGCTTCCATGAAGCTGGTGGAACAATACGGCATATTCCATATGGTTCTGCCGTTGGGCGGATACTCTCAATGTATTTTAAGGTGTCCTGGAATTCCTGATCCATAAGAAGATATCATGAGATTAGTGTATGCAAAAACAAATTCAGTGCAGTGAAAGCACTGATGCAATACAATGTGGCAACAAACCTCCTCTGTAGGATAGTAAACAGGAGCCTCATCAAGAACAGGCCTACGTGCACCAGATGGATTCCATCTTGCAATAACCTGCGTGATGTGGTGTGATATAAGCAACAAATCAACGCTTTTGTGGAGGCTATCCATCAATTTCAGAATGACACAAACCTTTTGACAATCGGCACATTCTGGACATCCTCGAAGTACTCCTTTAGGGAATTGTTGTCTATGTTTCACTGAACTTGCACCCTATCCATAGAGTTGAGCAATATTGCGTGAGGCATTAACATCATGATAAAATTCAGGTAACTGGTGAAGAAATAAGGATGAAATAGTAAAGTGCAACCTTGTCTGCTACTTCAGCATCAGAATCTTCATATGCAATCTGATCAAAGCGACTATAATCTATTGGAGGTCTATTGCGCAGTGATTTCCTACAGGTATTGCTCCCAGAAATACTGCAACCTGTGTCACTCTGGCGATCCACTGAACTGGATAGACATTCCAAAATTTCCACATCGTCGTCGATGCTCTGTAATGCTAAAACAGAACTCGAATGAGCATCAGCGGGTTTAACATCATTTTGGATTCCCCATGATGCCGGGGCAGCGAAAGGTCCAAATCCAGGCGGAATTGAGGGTTCAGGGTCCTCGATGACTGTGGCTGCAATGCCTTCTGTTCCCATCATTGCTAAAAACAAATGAAAGAGACTTTGATCAGCACAGCACGAAATGCACTATATCTGAGCTAAATAGAACTGATCATACAAAAATGTGGTACAACTACATATACTGACTCAAGAAACTTGCTGCAATAAATACCATAAGATTAAAAGAACAAGCCCACATAGCAACAAAAGTGCACGGTCATGATCAAACAACCTAGTTCAACGTCATGAAAACAGATCTGAAACAAAAGGTGGAAAGGAACTAAAGACCAGCATCTTGACACAGTTGCAGACCACTTAGTCCCCATCCCAAAATGTTTTGCTATTATATTGCACTACATGGCTTATAATCTATACTACTCACTCAAAAGTAATATATTATACTCAACAGCGTAACTATAGTACATCTCCACAGCAAATCCAGAAGAGCACCAATCAAGCATCATTCATCAAGGATGTAACACAACCAATCAATTTTAACTCCACACCAACATACTAACTTCTAGATCATCCACAGGCAAATCCAGGAAACCACTAACCAAGCATCACCACAGGGGATCAGAATGCAACTAATCAAATCGCTTAGAGAAGAAGCAACCAAGCAGCGCAGCTGCCTCCCGGATGATCCAGCAGTGGATCTAGGGTTCGTTGGCCGTACTACGCTGTGCTGGTGAGACCTAGTGACGATGGAGCCGTTCGGAGGAGGGGACGGGGCGCGCGGCGGCGGAGGAGGTACCTGAGAGAGCATGGAGGCGCAAGGCGGCGGCGGGAAGCAGCAACCGGTGACGACGGATGAGGAGGAGGCTCGGCTGTGTCGGGGACTCCGCGGGGTTAGCTCGCGAGCCGGTCGGAAGTCGGGAGTGACTCGGCACGACACGAACTAGTTACTTCGGGGATTTTTTTTTTTAAGAATCATATTAAGTTACCATTTTGTATTTCTCAAATTAGATATGTCCGTTACACGAGAGCGGTAAATTTTCGCTCACACCTACAACCAAAGATTTTTTTAATTATTTTCAAAAAAAAAATGAAAAAACGACTTCCTCTATATCGAATTATAAGATATTTGATTTTTTTCCTTCAAATTTGACCACTTATTTTATTCAAAAAAATTATAAACATAGTAAAATTTAGATCATTCTTGAAAAAGTTTTATTAAGAAACCAAGCCACAATAAAAGAAATGATATTTTACATAAATTTTTAAATAAAACAAGTGGTCAAACTTGGTATAAAAAAGTCAATCATCTTATTATTTGGGATAGATTGGATAATAAATTCAAGATACAAACATTTTTCAAAAGAAAAACAAAAAACAATCAGGACATGCACAATTGATCAAGTCATGATAGGTAAAGCAGCATGTTCGCTTGAGCTTATCAGTTAAATCTGCTAATCATTCACAGTGTTTTTTTTTTCACAACAAATCAGCCAACAGTACTGCTATGACTTATCAGCCAAACAAACAAGATATAAGTTTAATTAGTACCATAGCATTTTCGTTTTATTTGGTAATTAGTATCTAATCATAGATTAATTAGGCTCAAAAGATTTGTCTCATAAAATTATTACTATGTTTTTAGTTTCATAAATCTGACTATGTTTTTAGTTTTGTAAATAATCTATATTTAATATTTTATACATATGTTTAAATATTTGATGGGATAGAAATTAAAGTTTAACAAAGTCAACAATAGGGCCTAAGTTTTCGCGGAAGGTGTCGAAGAGGCCTGCCATGTCGAACGCCTGGACGGTGGTCTGCGCATCCGCGGAGCCGCCGCTGAAGAGCTGCTGGTCCAAGTCTTGGACCAGCAGCTCTTCAGCGGCGGCTCCGCGGATGCGCAGACCACCGTCCAGGCGTTCGACATAAACCTGACAGTGGGCTGAGATCCAAACCAAACCCACGTCAATCCAAAACATATATATATGTGAAAGTCAAATCCAAACCAAATTATACCATGACTTCAATCATCCACACCAAACCATACCACTTATGCGCTAGACCCATTAAAATACATTTTCAACCCACCATTTCACCGGCACCTCATGCTATTGTTTATATTTAGCCATAAACAAAA
>Ga0182004_10002567_pt1 | contig 14204 bp, 1 predicted proteins | sample Sormic07211540_1_FD_120479 | JGI IMG/M metagenome (GOLD analysis project Ga0182004, IMG submission 120479) | Endophyte microbial communities from Sorghum bicolor roots, Mead, Nebraska, USA - 072115-40_1 MetaG | ecosystem: Host-associated > Plants > Roots > Unclassified | place: USA: Nebraska...
ACGGCGAACTCCGGCCAGAAGTAACTCTCCGGCACGTGGCCCAGGAGGAGGAGGCCGTTGCAGGCGTCCACGAGGAAGATGTGCCGATGCAGCTTCGTCTTGCTCTTGCGCAGGAACGACAAGGAAGGGTCGACGGCGACGGACGTCGTCGTCGTCCCTGGTAGCCTGGCGAAACGCCCGTAGTTCTTGCAAGGCAGGTACTGGTCTTCCTCGTCGCGGACGCCGTCGCCGTAGAAGAAACCCTGTAGGGTCGGGGGCAGCGGCAGCTCCGTGCAGTGGGAAGGGCGGCGGCCGCCGTGGATCTCGCGCCGGGCTGTGGAGACGACGAACTTGGAGCGGCCACACAGGGGCCTCTTGGCGGGGGGGACGACCTCCTCCACGAGAGAGTCGTTGGGGAGGAGCCGGCCGCCGTTGTTCTCCATGACGCTCGCTGCGAGAATGGAAGAAGGATTCGGATTCCGGAGAAGCGGCGGTTAGGGCTTCGTCGGGGGACGATGATGAGCGTAGAATAAGTATGATACGGTGGACGGGTGGAGCGCGTACCTGCCGCTGCCGGAGACGACGGAGATCGCTCGCTCGCTCGTTTGGCTGGCTGCCCTGGTGCCTGGCGTCGGTGCGAATGGGGGAGATGTGGGAAGGAGATCGATGATCTGGAGCATTTATAGATGAAATTTTTCAGCAGCCGCTCCTACGATCCCAACGGCTAGTGTGATTTGAAGAGGCCAGAAAGAAAATTGCCGAGCACATGCCAGGTTAGCAGTTCATCATCAGTTACTAAAAACCCTACTGGAGATCGAGACAGGTGCAGGCTGGCTGGCACAGGACACGCAGGAGTAGTCAAAGCTTGCCAATAGTGAAGAAAACAGTAACACAAACAACAGTTGTACCTGTGAGAACGCGGAGTCCATGCTTCCCTGCTCTACTTTTTAGTGGGCCCTATACAGCCCATGAGCATTTTGTGGGCTAAGCCAGGCCGGAAAAAGGCCTGAATGTTTTAGATCGAAAAAATTCTATCATCTATGACCGTCTCATTGAACAAGCTTACTCTAATTTTTTGGATCGGGTCGAGGCTGGATGGGCCATAGTCTGATTTTTCAAATCGGATCAAAGACTGGATCTGTGCATTTTTACAGTGTAAATTAATAGCTAAAATAAAGATTTTGGGCCAGGCTTAGACCAAAAAAATTATAGACTACAAAGCGTGGGTGCACGTAAGGCCCGCAAGGAGCGCTGCTCCTTTACTCCCGTTGTTGGTGTGACCCTTTGGGGCTGCGATAGGAGCACCAAAGGGATAAGATACAGAGTCCTTCCTTCCCTTCCCTAGCTCTCAGAAACCTTAATCTTACATCTGAGATCCAATAAACAGAGAACAAGCTCTCTCTTCTGCTCTCTCACTTCCAAAGGTTTGTGCTCCATTCAAGTGAGAGATTGAGCTCTAGTGTTGATCGCTTGAAGAGCATCGCCTCCCTCTTCTCTCCTTCTCCAAGTGTGGTGCTTATTCTTGAGAGGATTTGAGGGAAACCATAGTGTGTGCATTTGAGGTTGCATATTTAGTGGCACTATGTGATTCATGTGATTGTGGATCTTATTACTCTTGGTGATTGTCGTCACCTAGACGATTGGTGATTTGTTGATTGGTGAGAGGATATGGTGATTGTATCCACCCTCAACCAAGGATATATTTGTGAGAGGTTCTTGGGCTCATTCATTGACGGAGCACCAAAAGCCACTGTAGTAAATTGCTCATGTCATCTAGCTACTCACTTGAGGATAGGATCTTACGGTGTTCAACGTGTGGACAAGGTTTGTGCAACACCTCTTAGCCACTGAACCACTAAGTGTTGGTTGACACAACGAGGACCAGCATGTCGGCAAGCACGTGAACCTCAGAAGAAATGTAACAGCACATATTTTAGCATTGTTTGGTACATGTGAATCGCTTAAAACTGAAATGTAACAGTTTCAGCAATAACCCAAGGAGCTACATTCGTTGAAACATTGCCTTACATGAATTTTTAAATAAGCTTTGCTTTAAGCAAAGACAAACTCTTACTAGGTCGATGCTCCAAAGTCCATACTTAATTGGAAGATGAAACTATTACTAAACATCTAGACAAGTATATATTCCCCAAGTAGTGGGTGCAACACTCCTAGTAGTAGTGCTCATTTGTAAGCACCAAGGACTCTAAGAAATAACTCAGACAAGTATGAAACAAAAAGAATAATCTTTTTAGTAGTGTGATGTTATAGGTGTTCACACACAAACTTGCTGAGGGTTGAAGCCATTTGATATCATTGTATGACCATCTCGGTGTCGCAGATGAAAGAAAACAATGTTGCAATCTGGATGTGTGGTGACCACATGGCAGGCAACCAAGCGTTGATCATGTTCCCAAATAGATTCCCATGGATGACCTTGCGCTAGAACACACGTTCTTGTGTATCCATGTCCCTAGAACCTAGATAGACAGTCCATGGCTCCTCCATTTCTTTCGATAATGATTCAACCGATCACATGGGCATTGTCGATGACCTTCTTTGATGACGCAATGCAGGCACCCTTGTGACTAGCCAATAAAGAGGACCTTATTGCTGATGCTAGACTCAGGCCATCAACATGGCTTGTCAACACATAAAGGAAAGAAGAGAGTAAACCACATAGGTAAAACATTAAATAAACATTATACTTGAAGCTAAGAAAGAAATTCCAAATGTAAATATGATGGTTGTAAATTTGTAATCTAGGAAATAGACACATATTTTAGTGTTGTTTGGTACACATGAATGACTTAAAACTCAAATGTAATAGTTTGAGCAAGAAGCCGGAGAGCTACATTCGATGAAATGTTTCCTTAAATGAATTTCTAAATAGGCTTTGCTTTAAGTAAAGCTAAACTCTTATTAGGTCAATGCTCCAAAGTCCATACTTAATTGGAAGAGGAAACTCTTACTAAACATCTAGACAAGTATATACTCCCCAAGTAGTGGGTGCAGTACTCCATGTAATAGTGCTCATTTGTAAGCACCAAGGATTCTGAGAAATAACTCCAACAAGTATAGAACAAAAAGTATAATCTTCTCAGTAATGTGATGTTTATAGGTGTCCACATACAAACTTGCTGAGAGTCGAAGTCATACAATATCATTGGATCACCATCTCGGTGTCACGGATGAAAGAAAACCATGTTGCAATCTAGATGTGTGGTGACCACAGGGTAGTTAACAAAGCCATCTTGGTTCTTGATCCTTTTCCCAAATAGCTACCTATGGCTCACCTTGTGCTTGAACACACATTCTTGTGTATCCATGTCCCTAAGAACGCAGATCGATAGTACATGGCTCCTCCATTTTTTTCTATAATGATTCAACCGGTGACATCGGTATTGTCGATAAACTTCTTCAATGATGCAGTGCAAGCAGCAGGCGACTAGCTGATAAAGAGCACCTTGTTGCCAGTATTAGCCTAAGGCCATCAACATAGCTTGTCAACACAAAGAGGAAAGAAGAGAGTAAACCACATAGTTAAAAACGTTAAATAAATGCTATACTTGACTTGAAGCTAAGAAAGAAATTCCAAATGTAAATATGATGGTTATAAATATGTAATCCAAGAAACATGCACATATTTTACAATTGTTTGGTACATGTGAATGGCTTAAAACTCAAATGTAACCATTTGAGAAATAACTCGAGGAACTACAATCATTGAAACATTGCCTTACATGAATCTCTAGATAGGCTTTGCTTTAAGCAAAGCTAAACTCTGACTAGGTCGATGCTCTAAAGTCATAATTAATTGCAAGATGAAACTCTTATTGAACATCTAGATAAGGAAAGCTATTTGGGAACAGGATTAGGAACTGAGATGGCTTGGCACACACATGTGTGGTCACCACACATCCAGATTGCAACATGGTTTTTTCATCTATGGCACCGAGATGGTGATCCAATGATATCTTATGACTTTGACCGTTTGCAAGTTTGTGTGTGGACACCTCTAAACATCACAATACTGATAAGATTATTCTTTTTGTTCCATACTTGTCTGAGTTATTTGTCAAAGTCCTCGGTGCTCACAAATGAGCACTACTACTAGGAATGTTACATCCACTACTTGGGAAATTCATACTTGTCTAGATGTTCAGTAAGAGTTTCATCTTCCAATTAAGTATGGACTTTGGAGCATCAACCTAGTAAGTTAAGAGTTTAGCTTTGCTTAAAAGCAAAGGCTATTTAGAAAGTCATGTATGGCAACGTTTCAACAAATGTATCTCCCTAGGTTATTGCTGAAACTATTACATTTGAGTTTTATGCCATTCACATGTACCAAATAATGCTAAAATTTGTGCCTATCTCCTGGATTACAAATTTACAACCATCATATTTACATTTGGAATTTCTTTCTTAGCTTGAAGTATAGCATTCATTAAATGTTTTGATTGTGTGATTTACTCTCTCTTTCCTCTGTGTTAACAAGACGAGTTGATGGCCTTAGGCTAACATCGGCAACAAGGTGCCCTTTATTGGTTGGTCGCAAGGGCACCTGCATTGCATTGTTGGAGGTCATCAACAATATATGCTTGTGTCACAGGTTGAATCACTATCGAGAGAAATGGATGAGCCATGGACTACTAATCTGGGTTCTTAGGGACATGGATACACAAGAATGTTTGTCAGGCACAAGGTGAGCCATAAGCATCTATTTGGAACAGATCATGAACTGACATGGATTGGTTGACTACCATGTGGTCACCACACATCTAGATTGCAACATGGTTTTCTTTCAATATAATTATGCATGGCTCATGGCTCACCTTGTGCTTGAACACACATTCAAACAGTGACATGGGTATTGTCGATGACCTTCTTCTACGATGCAATGGAGGCGCCTTGTGACCAGCCGACAAAGAGCACCTTGTCGCTGATGTAAGCCTGAGGCCATCAACACGGCTTGTCAACACACAAAGGAAAGAATAGAGTAAACCACATAGTTAAAAAATTAAATAAACAGTAATGAAGCTAAGAAAGAAACTCAAAATGTAAATATGATGGTTGTAAATTTGTAATCCAGGAAATAGGCACATATTTTATCATTGTTTGGTACATGTGAATCTCTTAAAACTAAAACGTAACAGTTTGAGCAATAACCTAAGGATCTACATTCATTGAAACATTGTGTTACCTGAATTTCTAAATAGGATTTGCTTTAAGCAAAGTCAAACTCTTACTAGGTTGATGCTCCAAAGTCCATACTTAATTCGAAGATAAAACTGTTATTGAACATCTAGACAAGTATACATTCCCCAAGTAGTGGGTGCAACACTCCTAGTAGTAGTCCTCATTTGTGAGCACCAAGGAAACAGAGAATAACTCAAACAAGTATGGAACCAAAGAATAATCTTATCAGTAGTGTGATGTTTATAGGTGTCCACACACAAACTTGTTGACAGTCAAAGTCATATGATATCATTGGATGACCATCTCAGTGCCTATGACAAAATAAAACTATGTCGCTATCTGGATGTGTGATGACCACACGGTAGTCAACAAAGCCATCTCAGTTCCTAATCATGTTCCCAAATAGCTGCTCATGGCTCACCTTGTGCTTGAAGACACATTCTTGTGTATCCATGTCATGATGAACCTAGATCATCAGCCCATGGCTCCTCCATTTATTTCGATAATATTCAGTGAGTGACATGGGCATTGTCAATGCCTTCTTCAATGATGTGACCAGCCAATAAAGAGCATCTTGTTGCCGATGTTAGCCTGAGGCCATCAACACGGCTTGTCAACACACAAAGGAAAGAAAAGAGTAAACCACACAATTTAAAACATTAAATAAATGATATACAAGCTAAGAAATAAATTCCAAATGTAAATATGATGGATGTAAATTTTTAATCTAGTTAATGGCCATATATTTTAGCATTGTTTGGTACATGTGAATGGCTTAAAACTAAAATGTAACATTTTGAGCAATAACCCGGGGAGCTACACTCATTGAAATGCTGGCTTACATGATTTTATAAATATGCTTCGCTTTAAGCAAAGGTAAACTCTTACTAGGTTGATGCTCCAAAGTCCATAATTGGAAGATGAAATTGTTACTGCATGTCTGGACAAGTATATACTCCCCAAGTAGTGGGTCAAACACTCCTTGTAGTAGTGTTCATTTGTGAGCACTAAGGACTCCGAGAAATAACTCAAACAAGTATAGAACAAAAAGTATAATCATATCGGTAGTGTGATGTTTATAGGTGAACACATACAAACTTGCTTATGGTCAAAGTCATATGATATCATTGGATGACCATCTTGGTGTCGTAGATGAAAGAAAACCATGCTACAATCTAGATGTGTGGTGACCACACGATAGTCAACAAATCCATCTTAGTTCCTAATCCTTTTCCAAAATAGCTGCTCACGGCTCACCTTGTGCTTGAAGCCGTGAACACACAAACTTGTTGACAGTCGAAGTCATACAATATCACTGGATGAGCATCTTGGTGCCGCAGATGAAAGAAAACCATGTTGCAGTCTGGATGCATGTTCCAAAATAGCTACCCACGGCTCACCTTATGCTTGAACACACATTCTTGTGTATCCATGTCCCTAAGAACCTAGATCAACTGTCCATGGATCCTCCATTTATTTTGATAACGATTCAACCAGTGACATGGGCATTGTCAATGACCTTCTTTGACAATGCAATGCAGACACCCTTGCAATGAGCTGATAAAGAGCACCTTGTGGCTGATGTTAGCCTAAGGCCATCAACATGGCTTGTCATGTGTCTAACCAACTCTATTGTCACCAGCTACTCAAGACCCCTGATGAAATGTTGAATGGAAGAAAATCAAACATATGTCATATTTATGTGTCTTTTTCAAGTGTCACATATTGAATAAATGCACTAGACTTGGTCCAATCCCTATGTCACCGTATTCAGCATCATCCTCACATGTACACTTGCTTATTGATGTGCCCAAGTGCTAGACACCTATGGTTAATCCTTCGACTCTTGGTCCCTCAATCCAAGCCTTCGTGTCCCCATTTCACCACTCCCAATCTGTCATGCACAAACTCCTCCCTTGACCTTCTCCATTGTCGTCGTGGTCTCATGCTCAACACCTATCCATCCATAGCTAATTAAGAGACATGTTGCACACACCAACTCTTGCATCAGTTAGTCCAACACACTTCACCAAAGCTCTGATAATTATCATCTTGATAATCACTCATCACTCACACTATGGGCACATATCAACCATGTGCTCTTTGTTGGCAACTCCTAAGGGAACTTTATTGTGTCATCAAAGATGATGATGTGTTGTGATAAAAGTTGCCATACTCCCATAGTAGCACATCATCATTATACTAAAGAATGAAGGTGCCATGGAATATCAGTCTAGGGGTTCTTCAAGACTTGGGCACGCAATAATGGGTCCTGAAGCACTAGATGAGCTCACTATAGTTGTTTCGAAAGAGGAGTTTCATAGGAAAGGTTGACTACCATGTGGCCACCATGCACCTAGATTGCATTTTTCAGCACTGGGATGCTCAAATCATATCACAAGATTTTGAAAATATTAGAAGTGAGTGCTCTCTACATGTTTCAAAATGGCACGAGAAAATTAGTCTTTATGTTCTATACTTATTGGAGTTATTTATCTAACTCACTGGTGCTCACAAATGAGTACCATGAGTGACACTTAACAAGTGATAATATATATGTTCATGAAGAGTATCATCTTCCAAATGTGGAGTTGCTAGAAACATGAGTTTCTATATAAAGTTAGCATTGCTCAATGCAAATCTATTTGGAGTCATGTAAGACAGCTTTTGATATGCTAGCTCTCTCATTGGATGTAGTTTCTCATATTTCTAACTGGCGTCCTATGATATTGACCATTAGGAAGTGTGCACTATCCACACATTATCACATGACTTCATTAGTGTGTAGTCTCCACACTTGAACATGAATCAATCGGTATGTGCTCTCAACACTTTTCAACATGACTAGGATGTGTGATATCCACACTTTTAAACATGACTTTGTTAGCATGACTGTGTTTTCCAAACTTCTGCATTGAGTTAAGGAAGGACTCGTGAAGAAGTCACACCTGAGCTATCCTCTTGTTATTGCAAGAAGTGGGACAGCTAAGGACTATTGGTCTGGATTCTTCAAGAAAATGGGTTCTGAAGCACTAGATGGGTAATCTGAGGTTGTTTGGGAAGAAGAGTTGTGAAGCATGGTTGACAGGCCATAACACTTTAAGCGTAAAATTCACTAGTTGTCTCTAAACTTGCACGATAGTGGCATCTAGGATCCTAAGTCTATTTTTGTTATTTAAGTCCCTGAACTTGTATTATGATGTCACTTGGGTCCCCAACTCTCGAATTTCGATATTTAGATCCCCAAACTTGTATGTCGGTGTCATATAAGTCCCAAACTTGCTCTTCACACCGATGGCACTAATGGGGTATGCTGATTTTGTGTTGACTCACAAGTTTGAGAACCTAGATGACAATATTGTACAAGTTTAGGGAACCAAATATCAAAATTCAAAAGTTTGGGGGCAAGTGACACTACAACACAAGTTCAAGGACTAAAATATCAAAAACCAAGAGTTAAGAATCCAGAGGACACCATCGCGCAAGTTAAGAGACTGGTTGTGAATTTTACTCTAGTAGCAAATAAGCACTAAGCAACCAAATTCACATCCTCCCCCTTTCGGGTCACACCTTGCCTTGATGGGATCAATTCCCTCCTGAGGGGATTTGCATATAAAAGGCAAAGAAAAATTTTCTTATGATTAAATATACTCATTTTCAAAAACAGGAGTTCGGTCAAGAAAGATCAGTATCACAAACTCTTTATGATATTATCGCAGGTGTTCAGCATTACAGTCACCCCGTCGTAAATGGATGAGCTGAGAGGGTTCTTTTTAGAGTAAAAGGAGAAGACACATTCCCATGTCTGATAAGCCATGACTGAAAGTACTGTTCGCTGATTTATTGTGATAGAAAAACATTGTTAAATGGCTAGTAGATTCGACAGATAAGTTCAAGCAAACAACAGAAAACAAAACAATAACGACACTCTGGCCTGCTTGGTAATACCTAGATACACTCAGACCCTCGCATGAAGACGGAATGTTCAATTAGTATTACTTGGTTCTCGGTTATCGCAGTCCAGAGTTACAAACTTGCGTGGTCACTGGTCAGATCACAGATCAGTGAATAACCCAAGTGGCAGAACAAGCATGGGCGATTTGTAATGGGATAAACAGCCCGCGGGGGCGGCTTCTTTTTCTTTTTCCTTTTTTTAGGTTGTGGCTTTGGGAATTGGGATAGTATCACTCTTCACGAATGACGCAATGAAGCATAACATCACCATGGATTCTGGTCCTCGGGGACCGGAGGAGACTCCTTGAGCATGTTCCATGGCTTCGCTGGCTGGTGTCGCCCCATGGGGAAGTTCCAGAATGTGTCCGAGCGCTCATAGAACACATAGAACAGGATGGCGGACGCTAGGAAGAGCGCCAGGAGTACGAGCCAGACCTGCCATTCTGCCAGAGAAGAGAGGCAGGATTACAGGAACAGGCAGTTGGTTAGGAAACTGTGTCAGGGACATGAGGGCGAAACAGCATTTGCCTGAACATACCTTTCCAGTCAGCCGGCACATTCAGTTTTGTCAACTCTGCTCCCCATTGATGTGATGTGGAGATTATAACCCTGCAATATCAGTAGTTGACCGGTGTTAGGAGAAACACTGAAACTTGGATGCCAAAAGCAAATTCATGGTATATTAGCATTCGTGCCCAATCTAGCAGAAGAAATCCATATAGTTAGTTCAGTCTACTCAAGGTGGCCTAAGCTGAACTACACAATATTTGAATGCCACATATTGAGACAGGACTTTCAGATTCAAGCATCCATGGGCGTTTCCATCAGATGAATAATTACAGTAAGCATAACTAAGAGAGGATTAAAATCGTGACACTATAATATGCCATCTACCTAGTGATAAATAACTATATGATATATTAAACAAGCACGCCTCACTTAACCTCTGCAATAAGCAGTCAGGCAGAACTAAAAAGAAAAGTGTCCATTAAACTAATGCAGTGCCAAGCTATAGTTACCTTTCAGTAGGACAAAATCCAATGGAGGTGACTGGGGAACCAAGATGAACTTTCTTGCTCCAGTGAGAAACTTCCATTTTCTTTACATCAACAGCACAGAAGTCACCATCATGGCTTCCTCTGAAAGAAATACAGATCCATGTGAGCATGCTAAAAGCGAGGAAGTCCAAAGATTGTACAGCGCATAGTCAGAGTGATAATCATAACTAGTACGACTTCCTCTCCATTGTTAATTGCAACATAATGCCCTTACCAACAAGATTAAAGTGTTATCAGTTGTACAACTAATAATTGTTTAATAGACAACGACTGTCAAGTCAATATGTAATATTTGAGTTGAACACATAATCAGATATACAAGCAAGCAGAATCATACCGAAAAATAGGCTAAACTCTTGAATTAAAAAATATTAACTAGGAGATGCTGAAGTATGAAGCATGTTAATTCCAAAATTAGCAGATGTAGATGTTCCTAGAAATGCTAAATGGGCTCATACAACAGCAGTACTATGACACTAGCAGAAGTATTTTATCCACTCACAATGCCAGATACTTCCCATCCAAGCTAACTGAAAGTGTGGAGATAGGCTTTCCCAGAAGTCTTTTGTACCCAATTCTCTTCCAATCGCTTATGTTCCATACAGCAGTAACAACTTTGGAACCTGCTCCAGTGATGAACACAGATCTAGTCAAAATCAGCCTACCTTCAGTTCCGCATATGTATAATTCTCAAGATCAATTAAAAGCACACCTTTTGCAACAGTGCAAAACAGGAATGGTTTCATTCCATCCCTAGAAAAGCGGCAACACTCAATCTTCTCATCCTGTAGGCATACAAAGAAATGAGTTGAGAAAAGAAGTCAATTTCAACCACTTCAACAAGTAAATATAAATTAAAGAAATTTATCATAGCATACCGAGGATCGAGTCAAATTGACCAGTGGTGCACCCTCATCTATCTTCCATATTCTTGCAGATCCATCAGTGGATGTTGAAACTAAGAACTCTGAGTCTAAGCTACAAAATGAAATGACCAATGCTGTATCACTTGGTGATGATTGAAGTGACCACTCTGACCAGTAAAAAGAAACCACTAGAGAAGTTGAGATGTAGATTTGGAATTAACTATATGCTATACTATCAATGTTTTCTTTTCCAGTTCAAAAGACAACCTTAGTAAGTGTGTCCATTTTACATAAGCATTAAGCTAATCTAATTATGATATTTCTGGCATTCCTCTGTGAACAATAAGAAAAGAAAAGAAAGCTTTAAGCTTGTCCTGACCTGATATCCATGTCTCGGAAGGATTTATGAGCTTTGGGTTCGTCCAAAAGCACATTCATGCTTGGCCAATGGAATATTCTGAGATGCCCATCCTGCAGTGGTACAAAAGAACAAGTCAACTGGTATCAGGTTCAGCTAAAAATAGCATTGATATCAGACAAGTCACTGCATTGAACAATAGGACTAGACAACAAATGAAACATTTAGAATAAATAGTTTTCATAGCATGTAAGCAAGGGTTTTTGAATGCAAAAGAGTGGTTCAAAATATAGGATGTACAAAGGAAGGGTTTTAAATGTATAAACAGTTAAATATACTGCTGACAACTTTCTTCTTATAGCATGTACATTAGGAATGCAAAAAAAAAATGAAAAGAAAAAAACTTTGATCCCTCGGAATTCAGAAATTAATATAATACAAACCCATACCTCTCCACCAATGGCAAATTTGGCACCATCTGTGCTGAAAGCAAGACACTTTTGAGGTCCAGCAGATTCTAGTGGAGGAGCATCTCTTGGAATGATGCGTACTGTGAACTCTTCAAATATCAGTTTGAATAACCTATAGTTTGGAAAGATGATATGCTAATTAAGTCATGGACTTGATAAAGTATAATCAAAAGGACAAACAGATAAAATGGAACAAGGAAGGGAGAAGCTTTCAGGATTAATATAATACAATCAAAACTAAAAGGATTAAAATTAATGTGGAAATTTAAAAATGTAAATCGGTTAGATTAACAAGGAAACTTAGGAAGATTATTTCTATTGCATTTATGATATCCATGAGCAAAACTAAGTCTGCTTTAAATTGGCCAGATGATCATTTGTTGTGAAATTGATGAAAATGCAATTATATGCCACAAATATACAAACTGTGTATAGCTGTAAGTATAAATTGCAATGGTAACTTTTCATTTGTCTATAATTTTGTATCTCATAATCTCATAAATCTATAGGTGTTACTAATAAGAGTAGTCTTACTAAAACTTGAGAAATCCAGAGTGCAAGCATTACAAATATGTTGCAAATTACATGTCATCCATTTCTTACATAACTAAACTACCAGGAGGAGAAATCATTGTCATTACAAAATTGCTGCACATTTCAAAGGTCACGAAGATCTACTAACTTATATTCCCAAAAGAACTAGTACAAGTAATTCCACAAAATCCATTACTCAATTGTATAGCTCAGTCTATTTAAGACCTGTGACCATTTGGTACTATGGTGCCAAAGAAGAACGATAAGTAGAAGGAAATGTTAATTTTGTCAAAGCGCTTTCAAGGAGTGCTTGAATCAGTGTTTCCACTAGTATCCATATCATCTCGCCTTTGTCCAACATGTGGATCAAAATTTCCCGACTTATACCAGCAAAACTGTGCAATATCTATTTTTTTTTACTGAACTGGAGGGGCCAGAGCCCCTGCAGGAATTTATTAAAAAAAATAAGGACAAACAAGCAGGGGAGGAGTTACAGAGGGATTACAAAGGCAATAGCTAGTAATCAGCACAATCTGACCCAGTGCCCATAATAATGGTAAAGTACAAGTACATTTCAGCAATGTTAGTAGTTGGGCAGCATGGCAGCACCACTGGTTCATCCCAAGAGGAAAAACAGAAAGCATGATTTGTGATGAGTAATGAGAGGAGGCTCCAGGTTTCCAAAACGCCCTGATTGAGCCTCCCTAAAATAGCAAGTCAGCTGTCACTTGAGAAATTCAGCTGTTCATCGCCCTGCTGAATCCCACACTCAACAACTAATTAGTGCCACTGATGGGCGGGACAGACCAACGGTCCAACACTGCCCTCTAAACCACCCAAACGGACAAAAACCGGAAACTGCTGCGCGGGCAGGGGGGCAGACCCACCCAATCCACCGCCGAGAGAACGTCCTCGCCCCCACGCACCACTCTAAAATTTCACCACAGACACCAACACGAACAAGCAGGCAGTTTCCAGGGACGAGCAGAATGGCGCACCTGCAGCCCGTGGCGGTGGCGCAGACAAGCTCGTCGCCGGCGGGGTGCACCGCGATGCTGCGCGGCGCGTCGCCCGCGCCGCCCTCCCCGAGCACGGCCCTCGCCTGCAAGCGCAAAACCGATTCCGAGGTCAAACTCAGCCGACACGGAGCCAGGCAAACAAACCGAGGGCGAGGAGGAGGAGGTGGAGCCGGATGGGCCCCGCTTCCGCACCAGGGGCTCGGGGGAGAGGGAGCACTCCTTGGCGTCGAAGCCGAGCACCTCGAGCGCGGGCGGGGAGCCGGCCGCCCCCGCCCGGCCGTACGCCGCGAACACCCGCGCCACCGCCGCCGCCGCCTTCTCCTCCCGGCGCCGGATCCACGCCGCGCACGCCACCTTCCCGCCTCCCGCCGCCGAAGCCTCGCCGCTGCCGCTGCCGCCGCCGGCCATGGGTGGCGGCTGTGGTGGCTGCCTAGAGCGGCGGGGTTTAGAGAATTTTCAGAGGGCTTTGCAAGGGGGGGGAGCCCGCGAGTGGAGTTCGAGGCGAGCCGAATCGAGCGCTGGTGTTTGAGGAGAGGGAAGAGGGGAGGTGGGGATCAGACGGCGTCGGAAAACGACGACCAAATCATTTGGGGAGTGTTCAGTTGGGGATTGCGCGTGGGCCCCACCGCATATTCGTTCGTTATTCGCTGACTTGCTTCCGGTCAACGCCAGCTGAGGGGATTCCTTTTTTTTTGGGGGGGGGGGGGGGTGGGGGGGCTTGTCTCCATCTGTTTCAGCCCAAAAAGGGGGGCGGCGCGGGACACACC
>Ga0182004_10002568_pt1 | contig 14203 bp, 13 predicted proteins | sample Sormic07211540_1_FD_120479 | JGI IMG/M metagenome (GOLD analysis project Ga0182004, IMG submission 120479) | Endophyte microbial communities from Sorghum bicolor roots, Mead, Nebraska, USA - 072115-40_1 MetaG | ecosystem: Host-associated > Plants > Roots > Unclassified | place: USA: Nebraska...
TCAGCGCAGATTTGGCCTGCCGGTACTACCAGCGTTTCACACCGGTACTACTGGTGCTGGCCGGTACCACCGGCCCGAGCCCGGTACTACCGGTAGTTCATTTTCTCGCAAAACTCAGGAGAAGGGCACTACCGGTACCACCGACCCTGAAGGTCGGTACTACCGGCTCACCCTGGCAGAGAACAAATTTCCTAGTTGTTCGTGCGTGCAAGCGTGTCTCTCAAGCGCAAGAAGTAAAGTTGACCTGAGCCCTCTTATCCTCATCTTACCAACTCAATTTGCATCCCTCTTGATAGTGCGGTGTTTCCTGTAACTCAAGCAAAGAATAAAAACTTTGTAGCCACTTGAGTCCAAACACCATTCATCCATTGGAAATATAGGGGTGCTATAATTCACCGAATGTTTTCGTTCAATTCCATCAATGGACTAACACCTGTAGATTATACTTGATAAACATGTTAGTCCCTAATTTGATTGTCATTAATTATCAAAACCCACATCAGGGGCGAGTGCACTTACAACCTTTGGTCAAAATCCCATTCATCTCACATATATCAGAGTGAATAAGCTCAAGCGATGCTAACTCCACCATCACAGTAGCCTTATGAGGCTTACGAGGTTGTTTTGCTTCGACACAAGTATGACACTTATAACCTTTGAGCAAATCAAACTTTAGAATTAAATTTAAACTAGATAAGAAGGACATGCAACCAAAATTGACATGACATAACCTTGAATGCCAAACGCTTGTCTCAATATTATTCACCACATGGTTCACAGACTTAAAACAAGCATCAATCAAAGACAAGCGGAACAGGCCTCCGCTCTCATATCCCTTGCCAACAAAAGTTCCATATTTAGAAACAACACATTTATTGGATTCAAATACTAGTTTATAGCCATCATGACATAATAAGGAGCCACTAATCAAGTTCTTCTTTATTGGGGGGACATGATGCACGTTCTTGAATTGTACGGTCTTTCCCGAAGTAAGCTTCAGATTGACCATACCAACACCATGAACAGCCACACAATCCTTGTTCCCCATCAACAAGGAGCCAACCCGCCCTCCTTGATAAAAACAGAACAAGGAAGCATCAGCACACACATGAATATTTGCACCAGTATCAACCCACCAATCGGGTGAATAACAAACTGAAAAAGTAGATGACAATAAATTACCATACCCAAATGTAGCTGCCTTAGTCTCAATGGTGTTTGCTGACTTCTATGGAGGAGGCTTCCACTTAGCCTCAGGCCACTCCCTAGAGAAATGCCCAGTCTTCCCACATGTGAAACTATTCATCTTCTTACCCTTCTTGAAAGAAGTGGTAGACTTTTGCTTAAGCTCTTGCTGAAATTTCTTTTTCTATGGTTTTGGATGGTTCTTTTGCACCACATGTGCACTAGAATTCCCCTCAATTATTTTCTTGCCTTTGACATCCTTTTCCCTCGCCTTATCCTCAACATCTAGAGTCCCAACAATCTCAACAGTGCTAAACTCTTGCCTCTTGTATTTTAGAGAAGTTGCAAAGTTAGTCCAAGATTGTGGCAGCTTGGCAATCATATAGCCTGCCACAAACTTGTCATGAAGCATACACCCAAATAGCTCAAGTTCCTTCACCAGAGCCTTTATTTCATGGGCTATTCGACTACTAGATGACCTTCAACCATCCGATAGTCATGGAACTGCTCCATGACATACAGCTCAGAGCCAGCATTAGAAATGCCATAACAGGCCTCAAGCGCATCCCACATAGCTTTTCCAGTCGGAAGCTGCACATAGGCATCAACCAAAGCATCCCCTATGATACTCAACAGAGCGGCTTTACAAGTGGTGTCAGCATATTGAAATGCACGATCCTCATCAGAGGTTCACACACCAATAGTCTGCTCACTCACCACATGAAAGCAATTCATAGAGGTCAACCACAAAATAGTTTTCTGGCGCCATCTCTTGTAGTGAGTGCCCTCAAACAGCGAAGGTTTTAGCAACTCGCAAAGCCAACAGATGAAAATTGCCTATAATCACATTTTTCTATTGTTATAAATATAGGGAAATCATGTTTAATTTATTCTAGAAATAAGATTCACACAGGATGTCATATATGTGCTAGTTTAGACTAATCATCATGGATATAATTATAGCACTGATCAGAATAATATCATGCATCTTATTGTGTAAACAAAGCATGAACATCATCCAAACAACTAGTCAACAATGTTTTGATCGACAAAATAAGAGGATGGTTAAAGCTCCTGTACCCTGCGGCAGAGTCAAAAGCACCAGCAAAAAACATGGTGCTTTTGCTGATGTAGTCGTCCCAATCGATGTAGTGCCGTTAGGAAGCCATGAAGATCCCTGTGTGCACCAGGAGGAAGACCTTGCAAATGCAGGGAGGGGACGAAGCGTGTAGTCGTGCCGCTGTTGGACACTCCCCAAAAATGTAATTGTCGTCCTCACCCGAGCAGGTGAACCCGATGGACGGAGACGTTCTGGAGGCCTACTCTTCCATCTTGAGTGCTTGCATGAGATGGAACAGAGAAACTTAGGGGCTACTAGATTGTGGTGTGTTGTTGTTTTTCGGATCATGAACTGAAGGAGAGGGTCTCCATTTATAGATGTTGAGGAAGAAGATCAAGCGACTGAGTCCCAGGCGCCAAGGAAAGGAAGGGTCAGCAGATGCGAATGGCTTAGGAGAAACTCCTCTCATCATTGCCACTAGTTATAACTCTAGCCATCATTAGCACTAGTTGCAACTCCAGCCATCATTGGAGCTAAGTGGCAAAAGTTAAGGCTCAACTGCCCATCCGCTCACTCGTCGCTTGCTAGCTGCCAGCTAAAAGGTCCTAATATGGCTAGAGGGGGTGAATAGCCTATTAAAAAATTCTACAAACTCACTAGAGCAAGAGGTTAGTAAATAACAAAGCGAACCTTTTTGCTCTAACTCTAATGGGGTGTTTGCAAGCCACCTATGCAACAATTCTAGCTGATACGATCACTAGGCACACAAGAGCTATGTCTCTACTTACACTAGAGAGCTACCTAAAGTTTCTATACAAGTAAGTAAGCTACTATAGTTTGCGGGAATGTAAAAGAGAGGGTTTGATCTTTATACCACCGCGTAGAGGGGATGAACCAATCCCAATATATGAACAACCAAGAACCGGGAGAATACCAATCAAACTCAATTGAGACACCGATTTTTCTCCCGAGGTTCACATGCTTGCCGACACGCTACGTCCTTGTTGTGTCAACCAACACTTTGTGGTCTGGTGGTTAATTGAGATTCCACACCCAAGCTCACCACGAGCACCACAAGGACCTACCACAAGTGAGGTAGCTCAATGACACGTGCAATCCACTAATGGTTACCTTTTGGCTCTCCACTAGGGTAGGCACAAACCCCTCACAATCACCGAGAGATGGCCACGAACAATCACCAACTCGTGCCAATGCTCCTCCGCTACTCCAAGCCGTCTAGGTGGCAGTAACCACCAAGAGTAACAAGAAAACCGCAGCCAAATCAATCTCCAAGTGCCACTAGATGCAATTACTCAAGTAAATACACTTGGAATCACTCACAATCTCACAAAGATAGTTAGTCTACGAAAGAAATGAGTGGGAGGTGTTTGCTTAGACTCACAAGGATGTCAAGTATGCTAGAATGCCAAGAGAGTGAGCCCCAAGCCGGCCAACACGTATTTATAAGCCCTTCAACCAAATAGAGTCGTTGGCTCTGTCACTAGGCAGAACACGGGGTCACCGGACGCTCAACCAGGAACCGCCAGATGCTCGGCTGCTGTGTCCGGTGCTCTAGATGGAGCCATGTGTTAGCTACCTAAACCTCACGTGTTGAACTCTAACAGTTATATTCAAACCACCAGACACGGTCAAGTGAGCACCGGGCGCGTCCAGTACACACTGGACCCGTACCCAGAGAGGTTCTCAAATGCGTGAGGTCACTGGACGCAACCACCAGATGCGTCAGGTTAGCACCAGACCCTTACTCAGACAACACTACAAAAGCACAGGGGCACCAGACGCACGAACAGTATTCGCCCCCATCCGATGCTGAGTGTCCGGTGCTTAGGTTTCACCTGTGCCAGAATCGAAGAGTGCACTGGACGCGTCGAAAAACACTCCCGTGACTTCTCCAAACTTTCCACTAGCACAATAGAAAATATGCATTTCATTTTCTCAAAAGCACCGAATCCCACCTCGCAAGCTCGACGGGAGGGAGAGAGAAACCCAAACCTCTATATACCCTTCAAACTCCACCTCCTTCATAAAGTGTGCCAACACTACCATGTGTGTACCAACAAGTGCAAGTGTGTTAGCATTTTCACAAACATTTTCTTCGAAGGAGTTAACTTAGCTCATTAGGTTCTAAATGCATGCACATGAACAATGACACCTAGTGGCACTCGATAACCGCTTAGCCAAAGAATTGCCCTCTTTATAGTATGGCTATCTATTCTAAATGTGATCACACCCTCTATGGTGTCTTGATCACCAAAATGAAAACTCTAGGCAATACCTTTGCCTTGATCTCCATAGGGTTTTGTTTTCTCTTTCTTTCTCTTCTAAGTTGAGCACTTGATCATCTTGTGGTCATCACCATGATCATCACTTGCTCCATCATGTCATACCCGGATGTAAAAGAGCATTCGGGTGCCAAATCACATGTGCGCCAGGATCTCAAATTCACACACATGGATCGACTTCATCAATGGTACAAAACACAGTGTTCAAACGTATTACATAAATGAGAGTAAAAGTACCATTATTACAAGCCAATTGAATATCAAAGTACGAATGGGAAGCATAAACTAAATTGTTCCATAATAAAAGGGGAAACTAAACGCCGACGTAGCAGGACCACCTTGCCACAGGAAGGTCGACGGCAGAATCACACGAGCCTAACAACCAGGCGACCCAGGGTAGTCCTCAGGGAAAACACAATTGTACTCCTAGTCGTCCGAGCAACCTTTAATGATTATAGCAAGGGTGAGTTCAAGTCGACCTCAGCAAGCACAGACGGAAAGTAATGACATGCAAGGCTTAAAACAAGGTAAAGCTGACTTGGTTTGACTGCGGTAGCATTTTAGTTGATCACTTTTAATTACAACTCTATTATTAGAACAACCTACTACTATTTGTGAGTGGCATAAACCCAACCCTTAATTAGTGTAAGTAGTAGTTAACATCTTTTAGAAGACTATCCTAATGGTTATTGTAGTCCAGGGATTAACCCCAATTATAAACACAGGATAGCAATCCTGCCAACACGGAATAGCCATTCCGCCAAAACACGAGGTAGCAACCTTGTCAGGTTCCATCTCCAAGTATCCAGTGAATCCAATTTGCTCATCATGTGAGAGTCTAGGCCGCTCGTGACCGTGAGCACGGCTGATATATCAGTTTTACACTCTGCAGAGGTGTGCATGTTCACTCCAAGTCGTGATTCCCATTTGCCCAGGGTCATGACTCCCCAAAACACAACCAAGGTGAGCAGGCAGGGTCTCACTACGAGACCTTTCATAGGGTCCAACTAATAGGATGCCACTCGCAAGTTTTTACCGAGGCGCTCGGCAGTCGATACCCATAGCCATGGCGTACCGAGCAACTGACGACTTAATATTCATTACCCAAGTTACTTCCTCACGCCTACCCGGAAAGTAACACCCTAGTGGTGGAGGTCCTGCTAATTAGTCAAGCTAGAGCCATATGGCTTGGAGCTGCATTGTATGTCCCAGGGGGCCGCTCCATGACTAAGTCCTTACGGAGAGCAGAGACGGGTACGCCCGGCAACTGGACCACCAACAGTACCCGCTCCCCCTGTCACCACCATCATCACAATGCGCGTAAGCATCCAACATCGCCATCACCGCAGTGACCAAAGATTCAGCACAGTTTAAGCATCAAGTTGAGTAGAGAGTATTACTTGTTTAGGATGTGTATCAGATGAGTAGAGCAGCTAAGAATACCTAATATAACCTAGTCTACCCATATACATAACCCCAGGTGAACAAGGAGTAGTAAGTAAAGCTAGTCAAGTCCTTAGGGTTTGCATTCATTGGACACATGCATATAAAGTAAATGACATTAATGAGTAGGTTCAAAATGATCAAACGGTGTCTGCACTTGCCTTGATCATAGTCGGGTTGCTCAAACTCAGCGGGATCCTGATCTTCTTCCTTCACAAGCGTCTCGTTGGCTAAACGCGACAATCATCACACATAGGAGCAATACATGCAAGCAAACAAGCTTAATCAGAAATAGTACACCAAAGCATTCAAAGACAAATAGCAACTGCACTACTGTATTCTACTCGATGAGACGAAACTATAGCGACCAGAATCACCTAAATCGGAGCTACGACGCAAAAGTTATGGCTAAAACAAGTTGGATGGCAATTTTGTAGATTAACTGAACTATTTTTCATATTTAAAACTAATTAAAACTGAATTAAAATGAGATTTGGATTAATTCTATAAATTCCAACGGCTGTAGGGGCTAATCTGTAAAAATAGGGGCATATGTTTAAATATATTTAAACTACGTAGGATCGCGGGTTGATTTTGAACAAACCCAGGGGGTTTTTGCAAAAAGTGCAGGGGGCGCGGGCTGGCCGGCCACGTGGCGGCTGGCGAGTGGTGGATCCACGGTGGACCGGGTGTGGCGCGGGGTGCACCGGTCCACGGTGGACCGGGCCGAGCGGGGGCGCTAAGCCGCGGTCCATGGTGGACTGCGCGCGGGAGCGGGGCGAGCGTAGGCGGCAGGGGCGGCCGGCCGGGCGGTGCGGCGTGCGGCGGCGCCATGGGCGCGAGGTGGGAGCTCGCCGTTGCAGCGTTTCGCGGCACGGGGAGGCGAGGCAAGGGCACAGGCGCGCTGCGCGCGGTGCGGCGGGTGCAAAGCGCGCGCTAGCCGCGGCTGTGGAGGGCCGAAGCGTGCGGCTCGCACGGCGGCGGCGAGCGCCTCCGGCGAGGTCGCCAGAACATTGGGGAGCGGGAGAGGGCACGCGGAGACCGCTGGCGCGTTCGCCGTGCACGCGCGAAGCTCGGGGAAACCTTACCTTTGCGCGAACGGCAGCGGAAGGGCAGTTCGACGGCGGCCGACGAGGTCTCGGTGAGTCCAAGCTCGAGCGGAGGTCTTGCGATGCGATTGGAGGGGGCTAGGGTTTCTAGGGGGTATGCGGGAGGGTGCGGCGGCCTTTAAATACGCGAGAGGCGATCATTGGGGCGCGTGCACACAGAAACCGAGCGGTAGCGCGGAAGTCGGAGCCGGCGGTTGCGGTCCGACTCCGATTCGGCCGGAGGTCGGGGACGACCACCCCACTGACAAGTGGGGCCCCTGGTCAGCGACAACGGGTGGGATGGAGGCGGGGGGCGCGCTGGGCTGGGTGAGCTGGGCCGCGGCCCAAGCGGCAGAGCGGTAGAGAGAGGGAGGTGCGGGGCGCTGGGCCGAGGGGGGAGAGGGAGGCCGGCCCAGTGAGGGAGGGCGCTGCCCCTTTTTTATTTCAATTATAAACTGATTTTTCCTATTTCTTTCTATTTTCTTTCTTGCTCAAAAACTTAAACAAGCACAAGCAATAAATATAGTCAAACAAAATAAATGCACCGGCATGAATGCACACAGACATGTTTCTACCTTATATTTTATTTTAATTATTTTTGTAAATTATTTAATAAATGCCCAAAAATTCAAACTAAGCCAAAATTAAATCAAATTTAAGCTAAAATTTGAAATTCAAATTTTGGAGTGTTATACATCACTTGGAATGTACCAACCTCATTAAGTCTACACACACTTAGTATAGAGGTTAGTACTAGGGTTTCATCAATTATCCAAACTCAAACTAGGGCTTTCACCAGCCTTGCCATTTTCTTTCTTGCTCCAAAACTTAAACAGTGATTATGTTAGAAGGGCCAAGTGGAGATGCTAGTGTCTCCTCCTATGCAGAGTTTTCATATAGCATCTGCGGAGTCTTCCTTCCATGGTCGATCAGGCCTAATCTCCATAACCTACTGTTGTCACGTCTGAGAAGTAGAAGCTATCTATCAAATCCAATCCTTCTCCAAAATGCACCATGACCGATCCAATTACTAAGCAATAAATATAATCAAACAAAATAAATGCACCGGCATAAATGCACACAGACATGTTTCTACCTTATATTTTATTTTAATTATTTTTGTAAATTATTTAATAAATGCCCAAAAATTCAAACTAAGCCAAAATTAAATCAAATTTAAACTAAAATTTGAAATTCAAATTTTGGAGTGTTATACATCACTTGGAATGTATCAACCTCATTAAGTCTATACAGACTTAGTATAGAGGTTAGTACTAGGGTTTCATCAATTATCCAAACTCAAACTAGGGCTTTCACCAGCCTTGCCACGCCCACACCCACGGCCTGTCCCAGTCGGCAGTGGCGGCATGCGCATGCATGTGTGGCACTGATCTATTTTTTTTCTCAACTTCTCAAGGTAACCGACCACGGATCAACCATTTAAATTGAGTCAACCTTCAGTTAAAAACCTATATGGTACTAAACCAATTAATAGGCATTAACAAGACCATAGAGTTTACTTGATTCATTAAATATTTAATGGGCCTAAGCCCACAAAATATCTAAAAATTTAGGAAAAAATAAGAGTGTTTTCAGAAGGAAAATTTCAAGTGAGTGCCGCTACTTTCTATATCGTGAGTCTAGTTGTTATTTCTTAATTCAGCAACAACTTTGCCCGCTAAAATGATATGCTACAATAACATAGTGCTCGGCTTCCTATGTCAAAGAAACCATATTGGTCACTTGGAGAAGATTTTTCTTTGATGTTCGTCTTAATTAAATGGCAAAATTGGATACCGAAAAAGCTATTTGTTGGAAAACATTTTTCTTGCTGATAGTTTTGCTACAAGACACGACGCCCATTAATTTTATTCATTTCCACCGATTGAGAAGAAAGGAAGGTGGAAAAATGATCATACTACCCTTGTCCACGTCACATAGGCAGGGCATGGTCTAGTTGGACTAGCTTATAGTTCAGTCAGGCCCCCTCGATTGCTATCATTCCAATATGGCTCTCTCATTCACCTTCTTCCCCATCTCCACAACAAAGGTAGCTATCATGGTGGTGGTGCGGTGGCGTGGGTGCAGCGGCGCGAGCGTCTTTGACCATATACGACAAGCAAAGGATGGGTCAAGATGGAAACACGCTTGAGCATTGCTTCCTCCTCCAATGCATTTGTGTGGTTACGGGGAGCGAGAGACATGCAACCACTGTGCCCATTCTGCAAGACACAGACCTTGTGGAGCAGACCTCCAAAACACAAAACAATCCACCAAAGTAATTCTATACTTGTAGAAATCAGGATTGGGTAAGTTATCTTCATTGATTTGGGGTCTATTTAGGCGGTTTGAAATTCACAACTAGGGTTCATCACAACCTTCTATTCTTGGTCCTAAGTAGGGCAGCGACAGGTGTGTTTTCTTCATGTGGAAGCCATGCTGGTAGGCATGAAGGAGATGGAGACAGCTCTTTTGAACCTTACCAAACCAATGTAGTATTTTCTTAGAGGGTGGCTATGAGTATCATAGCTGGAGAGCAAAGAGTGAATAGGTGGATGAATGTGCCTAGTGTGTTTCTAGGAGTTATGAGCTAGTTGCCATGTGCATGTTGTTGTATAAGAATGCATGAACTTTGCTTTGTAATATCTGTGAAATGAATGGAATGAAATGCAGTTAGCTAACATTGCCAAGTTCAATACATTAAAATCACTACCAAGTTCAATACATTACTATCATTACATGACCAAGGTCATTACAATACCAAGTTCAGTTATTGCAAGTTCTAACACAAAAACTAGAAAAGGGCAACAAGACCTTAACATAGCAAGCTGTTGTTGTTGGTTTTGCTTTCTTCCTTTTGTTGGTGCTTGCCACAAAAGGCACAAGTTCTTAATAAATAGTAGTGTCAAAATCCATAGAAAGCATAAAAGGCAATCAGACAAGTTCTTCCTTCTCTTGTTGGTGCTTGCAATGTCTAGAAGTCAAACAGGGCCCCCTTGCTCCTAGTGGAAGCATGTGGATTGGATGTCGGCTATAAGGTAGCCTGACTCCTAGCCATTGGCCTTGGACTGCATGTCACTTCATGTCCTGCCTGGCTCCTAGTGGTTGTGAACCCTACAAAATGTAATAGCTTGTTAATAGTTAGCTAACAATTTTAAAAACAAAGGCAAGAGATGTAGGGCTCGATCACATGTTGTGAAGCTTTTTTAGAAGATGCAGGCTGAGCAGCAATTGCTTTATTATTGGGTTGTTTCCCCATGGAGTTTGCCTTCCTTTTCTTCTTCTTAGATGGATCATATACTTAGCTTCATTTGACTCTCCCTAGCTAGTCATCCTAAGCATTAAGATTACCATTAGATTTGGAGGAGGTGGTGGTGTTAAGGGCCTTATCAGGAGATATGTCACCATCATTAGGATTCACATTATCATCAAGAGTGACATTTTCATCAGGAAGAATCAAAGCTATTGGCAAACACATGACCTAACTCTAATGTATGCTAATAGTAGACTGAGGATCAGCTAATGCTTTGCCATGAGAACCTTGAGATTGCCCTAATCGAGGTTTAGTGTCAACAACATCTATAGTCAATGGCAGCCTTCTCCTCTCCCACTACACATCAAATGCTTCTAGCAAAGCAGAGTCAAAATCTATACACACTGTCTCATCCTTGGTTTTGTCAAAGAAAGTGACTTTTTTGAAAGCATGCATTAGCACGTGCTTCATTAAGAGAAGTGGAAAAGTTTACAACCTACAAGAAGAGTCACAACAAGGAGCCGTACACATCTTGGAGACAACACAAAGGAATAAACATACGAACAAGAGAAGAGAAGAAAGAATAATGACTGCCCTCTATTGGCATATCGTAGCATCACTACTAAGAATAGAGTAAGATACAATCCTCAGTAGATAGGTTGTCATCCATAGCATGACACTAGAAACACACTAGTGGTAATGAATATGCAATGCTCTCTTGAAATGAATATAGAATAAAGTATCTGCAAGCGCACAGATGTAACACTATTATAGCATTTCACCAGGAGTAAACTAGGTATTGTTATTTATAATTTTACCCATGGGAAGGATAGCCAAGGAATTAGATATCACTTGCATGTATTCTCCAGAGGTAAACCATGTCTTTATCTATGTGTCTCATGCAGGGGTGAGTCACATGACAAAGATATATATAATGAATAATAATGATAAACCATACAGAAAATGATAAATGTATCTCTACAATACTCCAGTCTATAGCAATAGCATGAATTAGGAAAATCTATGAGGATAATTCCTATGTTATTCTAACTATAAAGTCAAAGCATATCATGATTACTGCAATTATACTTGGCAATCATAGCAAGACAAGGTTATATCTACACATAGGGACATTACTAAGGAAAATCAAGAATAGAGCAATCATTTCCTTGTAATCAGGGTCCATAGGAAGAACTACATTCGAGGGGTGGACTGTAGAGGACTCAAATGGTTTGTCATACCCGCGATCTACCACACGGCCTAGAATATACGGTGCAAACGTAGGCAAACATGGTGTAGGCACCACGCCTACACAATGTCGACCACACACCCAAGATATCAATGAGCGAGCGCAATACGAACATATGTTTGAATATAAATCTAATCCAGCTATGCCAAGCATATAATCATAATAGACTAAGAACAATATAATTGAGAATATAGACAAATAGAGCAAAGTCATATCCAATATAATATAATAGAGCAAAGTCATATTCATATAATGAGATAAATAATGTATACAATGATGAACTAGAATAAAGTAGGAGAAAGATAACAAGAATTACCAAGTATCTCTCTGATGGATCTAGAAACCAAGCAAGGCTTGCCTCCTACTAGATCTATCCTATGTAGCTATGCTTCTAAACTATAGAGCTCTAGAGAGATGGTGGCTTGATTGTATGGAATGACTCCTCTTCTGAATGAATGAGAATGATCTGAAAACTTGGGGTCTGGCCCTCCTTATATAGCCTAGTGGAATGATTCGTAGCCATTAGATCAAACTAACTTAATGGATGAAGATTATTAATCCTTAGAGGTGATTTAGTCCATGATCCATGCCCTTTGCCATGATTGGCTAAGGGGGGTCGAGTGCCCTGGGCCCCAGGGTGGGCGCCCTAGCCCTATGCTAGATGGGCACCCCCGCCTTGGCCAGGGGTCTTCTCGACTCTTCTAGACTCTTGTGCTTCATACATGGTGTTGATATATCATTTCTCTCTATGTAATCATGACATGTGGGCCTCTCTTGGTCATTTCCTGATCACACCCTACAGAAATAGATATTTACCAAAACCTATGGAATTCTGTCAGATAAAACCTTATTCTATTGTTGGTGATTGTTTTATGCCTTTCTTCCATTCTCTTATTGATATAAAAATGATACTTATCTACCATCAACAAGCTCCCCCAATCTTACCCTTTTGCTCATCCTTGAGCAAAGACAAACTCAGTGATGATTCAGGAGTTGTTCTAATGCTTTCATTCCTTAAGAGTACACATGCATTCAAACAAGAACTCTCCACCAAATTAGAGTGAACGGTAATGACTTAAACTTACCCATATTACCTTCCACCATAGAGCTTCTAGCCATCACTTGGCCTTGAGTAGTTGAAGGATAGAATGGTCAAGTCAAGCACTATGTCTCAAGTTCATTGATCAACTTTCATTCCGAAGTTTTTTGCAGGATTTTCAAATAAAACTCAGAGATTCCTTTGTATGACCCTCTCAAGTCTCTTATTTGTGGTATTTTTGGATCCTCTCCAAGGCACTAATGATGTATGCCTTCTCTCTTCTCTCAAAGTATGTGGTATTTTTGGCATAGACATAGTCTGATGCCATCTCTCTCTCACCCTACATCTATGTGGCTTATGTGGGTCTCATAGGTAGGGAGAGAGCACATACATACTTGTAAACATATATATTGTAAAGTAAAACAATGGATCCAAAGGAACAAGTCATACAATCAAATCAAGATGTGTGTGGCATGTGGTGGAATGTAGTGGATGATGGCAAATGGATATGGAATGGGTGTATAGTGGTGATGGCGAAATCCTAATTCTACTTTTGCTCCTCGAAAACACACCTACCTTTATTGGAAGTTTTGGGGAGAGTTTGGGTTGCTCTAACTTTTCTCTCTTTTTATTTCTTTCTTTCTTTTTCTCTCTTTTTTTGTTGGGACATTTGTCCTCTTTCTCTTTTTTCTTTTGGAGAGCACCCAAACCTATTTTGGATAATTTGATGGGAGGTGGTAACAAGAAACAATTGGATCTTTATTAAATGGCAAGGAGTAAAATGGGTGGAATATTTTTTATGTTCACTTCTAGTGTAAGAGTAGAACAATTTTGTGTGGATCTAGATAGAGTGAATATGGATGCATACTTCTAGTGTAGAGCAACATAAGTGGGTGGAGTGTACGTGATCTTGATTTTAAATGCATGACTAGTTCCTAAGGGTCAACAAAACTTAACTCTACTCAATGCTCATAAGCAGTAAATAATAGTGAAGTGTTTTCCTAGTCTACAAGGCATGGAAGTCTAGCTATGGTAGGAATTCAAGCTCTCGTCATATAGGAACTCATCATGCAGTATTTTTATGTTTTTCAAAAGATAAATTCTCAAGAACTCTAGCATCTCTAGGAACAAAATGAATAGTAGCTCAAAACATTTCCATATCATATCAGTCAACTACCTAGACTTAAGCTCAAGCATTGCAACCCACAAGTTTCAGGCTCAGAGTAAATCTTGAATCAAAATAGTAGTGTCTAAAACTTGGGAGAATTCAAGGTTGAAAACTAAGTACTCAAAAAGAATTATAGCAGAGCAACTATTCATCATTTCCATGTGAGTCTAGTCTATGATTTGGTTTTTAGCAAATGAACCCTTGTATCTTCTCCTTTTATTTATTTAAATATTTAGCAAACTCTAAGATCACACAAAAATATTTGTATAAGGGGAAATCTTTATTTGGGTTTTGTAAGTGCAATCAAGCCCTAGTGGGTTTTGGTGCTAATGACCACACAATTAGAGGACTAATGAGATTTGTTGAGATGACAAGCAGGTAAAATAAGAATGAGGATAACACATGAGATGTGAGA
>Ga0182004_10002569_pt1 | contig 14201 bp, 14 predicted proteins | sample Sormic07211540_1_FD_120479 | JGI IMG/M metagenome (GOLD analysis project Ga0182004, IMG submission 120479) | Endophyte microbial communities from Sorghum bicolor roots, Mead, Nebraska, USA - 072115-40_1 MetaG | ecosystem: Host-associated > Plants > Roots > Unclassified | place: USA: Nebraska...
AGCAATAGGCGTTGAGAATGGTACACGTACAACATATCCATCCATCCAGCCGCGATAGGGGATCGCATCCTTTATTTGCACCCGTGCCACCAAAATGTTACTACTACTATCAGTTATTATAGTATGAGGTTATCACGAAGATTAGACCGACAGAGATTCGTCCTATTTATACGACGAGCATCAGCATCCAATCCAACTCCAATCCATCGTGTGGCGGCTGCGGCATCCACGAATGTTTTTGTTTTGGCCATTTGGGCCCGACAAGAGATCTTTGGTGCCGTGGAAAAGCCAGATTCGTTTGCCCCATGCGCGCACACACACACGAGTACTCTCCCTTTTTTGTGTTCCCATGCCATGCATTACTCTTGCTTGTACGATCGACTCCTATGCTGCTATATATATATATGCAGGGATGAACAGTGCTCCGATGGAGTAGTGATCAATCAGGAGCACATTTGTGTGGCCTGTGGGGATCTCGATCGTTTTTTACGTGTTGGATTGGAGCTAACTAAAACGTTTATGGGGATCGATCAAAACGTTTGCCTGGAATCCATCTGCATGCGGGCCGTACAACACTTGACCCATGCATGCATGCATGCATAATCTCACAGTCACAGTACGTGGATGTACAGGATCCAAGCCTCCAGTGTGACCGATGAACACTGCGCTGGTGGTACTATCTTGTCTTGAACACACACCTTTTGTGGTACGTACTGTCCCTACTCACCGCGTCCTTCCAGGGGCAAACAGTGACCGGCCGACGTGATAGACAGCGGCAAAGCTCAGACGCCCAGGTGGGTGTGTACCAGTGCATGCATGCACAGGGAAGACGCCGAGCTGGACGCAAAGGCTTCCGTGTTTGACCACTTTGTCACCACACAGGCACACATGCACGGCCTTGTTTACTTTTGCACCTAAAAACCTAAAATTTTTCAAGTTTCTCAGTCACATCGAGTTTTTAGACACATACATAGAGTATTAAATATAAACGAAAATAAAAACTAATCACACAGTTTGATCAAAATTGACGAGACGAATCTTTTGAGCCTAGTTAGTCTATAATTATACAATAATTACCATAAATAAACGAAAGTGCTAGAGCGTTACGAAATTTTTCGACTAAACAACGCGGAGCACGTACGTACGTACATGTCCAGCTCCAGCACTGTGCTGGTGGGTCATGCATGTCAGGATTGCTTAAGCTGCTTCATGTGTGGGACCGACAATGGCGGCATATTGCATGGCTACGTACAGAGGTGAGTAGGGACTGCACTGCACACCACGCACGTCCACGCCTTCATGTGCCCCACATGGACAGAGGGCCGGCGTACGTCTCTCCCTCGCGCGCGCGGCTCACGTACAAAATAATCCTTGTGCGCGCTGGCCATGGCCAGGCTCGCGCAAGAAATGAACTCCACTTGTTCAATTCCCGCGGAGCGTGAAGGCTCGACGACGACATTTATACCATGCATCGCTAGAGCCAGCATTGACGACTAATTGTCTAGCTAGACATGATCCAAACAACCAAAACTTACACCGGATAGTACCTCGATCTCATGTGCATTACCTTTATAATGAATTGTGTATGTGGAGGACTTTCTCCCACAAAGGAGTCCATAGATGTGGATACTTTGGTCGATGGAGGCCGTGGAGGCATACTGATGCCACTGTTATAACTAGATGCAATGATAGTAGTTGGGATCAATGGTGAAGAATCAATGATGTGATAGTTAGGTGGATCCAACAGTCGAAAAGTATACAGACAAGTCAATAAAAAAACAAGCGTTGATACGCAAAATGTCACTGTTTGATAGTGTTTTGACCCGATGGGGGTATATATAGCGTGAGCTGACAGTGATATTGTAGTTAATTATTATTGTCGGCTTCTAGCTTAAACCGGCATTGATATGTCACTGTCGGATGTTGGTTTAATACACTACTACAATAATCTCAACCAAGACGGGTGTTTTGGATTAACCGAGGCGGGCATCCAAAACGCCTCGGACCAAAGGTCACGATAAATCGGATCCTTAACCGAGGCGTTTTGAATGCCCGCCTCGGTTAATAAAAAAAGAAAGACCATAAACTAGACCCAACCAGGCCTGGATATGGGCCTCGCATCGCCACCCCTGCACGCCGCAGCTATCGGGAGCCCCACTGCCTCATGAGGCAGTCGGGATGCGACCTCCGACTGTCGAATTGGGACCTGCATGCTTCTTGCCCCCAGATCCACGCCACCGAAGGAGCCGAAGGGAGAAGGAGGAGCTCCATGTCCGGATCGACGTCGCCAGAGGAGCTAGAGGGAGAAGGAGGAGCTACTTGCCTAGATCCACATCATCGGAGGTGTTTGAGGGAAAGGGAGGACCTCCTCACCCAAATCCACCGGAGAAGCTTGAGGAAGAGGAAGGGGGCGTCACAGTTGGGGCCCGCGCTGCCGTCGGGCAGCTCCGCCACCAAGAGGGAGAGGCCGTCACGCGGGGGAAAGGAACACGTCGGGGCGCTGCTCCTACTCGCCGCTAGGGCTCCTCCTCGCTATGTGGGGGAGCGGGGAGGGAGCTGTCGGGTGGGGGTGCGGCACTTCAGAGGGAGGGCGCGGTGCTTCAGAGGAGAGAAGGAAAGGAGAGTGAGGCTGTCTGATGGGAATGAGAGGGAGTGAGCTAGGGTTTTGCATTTATATACCGTGAGTAGTTATCGGGCCTCGTTTGGGCTTCCTGGGCCTTGGCAATATTAACCGAGGTGAACCTTATAAGTGGCCCGCCTCGGTTAATAGGGCTATCTTTGGAGGCTGGCTCATTTATAATAATCGCCTCTGTTAATGGATTTTACGAGGCGGTTTTCTATAACCGCCTCGGTTAATAAAAAGCGACCGCCTCGGTTAATGACTGGCATTAACCGAGGCGGTTTAGAAGTCTGCCCGCCTGCAAGGTCATTTCTAAAACGTCTCGCAAAAGATTTTTTTTGTAATAATGATATATAGATACCATTATTATCGGGTAAATAGTTTCCCGCCAATTCTTTGGATCTTAGGCTTACAATCAGGGAGTGATCACTGCAGGCTCCTGGACAACCATTGCGTGTTCTAATACAGTGGGCGGATTCGGGCATGCCCACCAAATCATTGCTCATGAAACATTAGTGGAAGAATCTGCGAATACATACACACACACACACATCCGCATCAATGGAGCTGATGAATTAATTAGCAACAATTGGACAAGAATCTGGTAACTATGAGCTGGTCATGGTGGACTGAGTGGACTCATATGCTTTGCAGCCTATCACATCATGAAACATCGATCGCCTGAAGATCGGGTATAGTATAGGCTGGAGGGGGCGCACAAGTAAGGGCGCACGACGTTCATTCCTTGTGTTTCCATGCATTTTTTAAAGATCAAAACACTAATGTCCGCATTACTCTTTAATTTAACCAAAGGCTTCCATGCATGGTCCTTCGCTGTCCAACAATCAAAGCCCTAATTTTTTAGTGCCTTGTCGTAATCAGCACTGTAGCTAATCTCCCTTTCCCCTGATCAGCTTGATCTACATGCTTTGGCTTTGCTAAGGGATAATATCTCGAAAGGTACTGAAATGCCCCTCCACGCATGCCTGCCTTTACAATTGTCAAAATTAAAAACAATGCCAACTAGTACAGATCTTGGTGTGTTAATATATATTTTACTGACGCTCAAAAAAGGCGCCCACCTTTAGATTTGTCAAACAATGCTAACTAGTACAAAAACAACACCACAGTCTCATGTCAGCCATGTACTGTCTACCAAATCTTTAGCTCGCCATTACCTCTCAGCCTCTTGTGTTTAGAAACGTGTCCAACACTGAAGTGCATCTTTAGCTGATTTGCATATGAATGCACATACATATAGTATTATATATATATATATATATATATCTGCATCACTATCATGCATGCACGGAGAGAGCTCTCACATCACCGAGTAACGCGAGCTAGAGCAAGCAAGCTTAATTAGCGCCGCTTGGATGACTAGCAGAGATAAAGATGGATATGGGAGCACGTAAGAACGTACGGGCACCTCTCTCAAAAGGGCCAAAAAGGAATCACGTACCCAGGGCCATTGGGCGTGCTAGGGGTATCTCCTCACTTTGGAGTTTGGAGTATCTTCTTTGGTGGCCTTAAGATTAGCTAGTGGTGGGGTACGTTTAACGGCTAAGGAGAGGGGAATCATTCACATGCATGCATTGTCTAGTTGGAATAGCGGCTTAATTGCCTCGGGTTTAATTAGTCAAAGATATTGATGCCAAAAAAAGCATTGACAAAATGTGATTTAGAGATGATGCATATATGCATGGAAGAATAAGAAAGATGAAATCATATCGAAAGGCTACGGTTGCATGCCTAGCTTAGCTTGCAAAGAATTTGGTGAAAAGTTAATCGGATGCTAGCCGGATCGGATTTGCTTACCACTTGGTATATAGGGCCCTCTAGCTCCGAGATCTATATGTTGGGTATGTAGTTTGTAGACTAATTAAAGTGGTTTAAATATTTTTATTTAATCTAAAATATAAAAAAAATTAGTCATGTAACTACATTTAATATGTTTGCAACTGTAGATCCAAAATTTTCTAGGGCTATAGATGATCAACTCTAGAAAATTTACAAATCTCCTAGGAATTCTGCCAAACAGGACCATAAATGTTTTACTCTCCCTCCTTTCTTAAATACTATACCTCCCCCCTCCAAAAAAACATAATTATAAAGTGTTGTTTAGTGTTTGGCGAAATGACCTAGGTGTCCCATTTTTATTAGGTAATATAATTTCAATTTATGATACTCACCTATAACTAGGGGGTGGATCTAGCGGTGCGACAGACGGGGCTCAAATCCCCCTACCTCTTCTATGATAATGGAGCCCCTCCTAATTTCAGTAGACATAGAAGAAAGAAAGAAAGAAAAGGCTTTAGAGGTTAATAATGACTCAAACCCCTTTCTTCTATAAATTTCTAGACCTACCGTTGTGCTCTAACTAATTAGACATGCACTCGCATTATTAGTTGCTAGATGCAGTAAATAAAAGAAAAGCACCACAAAAGATGGTTTTAATTTAGACATGGCCACCTAGCTAAACTGATAGCTCTTAGAGCACCTTCATCAATAATAAGCAGGCACCAACTCTTTGATATACCACAAAACATTACTATCGGATGTGTTGGAACCGACAATGACCCGGCTTCACTCTCGGGTCATAAGCCTAGGACCAACAATGATTGAGATCCTATTGACTCATCTTCGCCTGCATTAGTTGTTGCATGGAGTAAATTAAGGAAATCACCACCAATGTCATGGATGGCTTTAATTTAGATAGGGCCACCTAGCAAAAATGATAAATTTTAGAGCACCTCTCCAATAATAAAAGTTAGATATGTACTCTTAGATGTCATCTCATTTGTATGTCGTGCATGTAAGTTGTTCGTTGTTCAAATATATTCTCTCTCATATCAAGAGAGAAATAGATAATTTATATCTCTTTTGCATTGGGACGCACAAAGAGCTTAGCTCTTCTCTTCCAGCTAGCTTATTGGATTTTTTACCGTCCTTCTCTTCCACATGGCATCCAATACTAGCTTAGAGCTAGCCATTGAATATGCTCTTATGGGACAAATTTTGAAAGCTACAAAATGGCACTCTTTTTCGGATAGAATATGTTCACGGGAGTCTAGAAGATGCAATTCCATATTTGTAAAGGTCATACTATCTTATATTTGACTAAATTTATAGAAAGTAATATCGACTTCAAATAGATACACCCTTAAAATTAATTTCATGGCAAATCACATGATACTTATTTAGTATAATAAATATTTATATTTTTTATATACATTCAGTCAATATTTATATTGTTTGATCTAGCATTATTCTAGAATTGCATTGTTCCTAGATGGAGAGAGTATATATACGTACATAAGAGAACCTTGTGTGCGTGTATAAAAAGGTGACTAAATGTTGATGAGTAGGCACTGGCTACATACCTAGCTAGCTCTCCTTTGCTAGCATGCGTGATTTCTGATGCTCAATTGAATGATGAACCCACATGCATGGAAGCAGCTGGATAAGGACTCGCTAGCAAGGGTTTGTTAGCCACAGAGACAAGCAATGATTAGCTGATCTTCTTGTGATTATTACTCTGATGACATGCTTAGCGCATGATGCGTTAAAATAATATAGGAGGAAGGATTGATGCATGCCAGTCACATTCTTTTCCTCTGAAGGCACCTGCGGCGCCAGTCTTTGTACACATGGCACAGAAGAAAAGGGATCCTAGCTACTACTGGATAAGTCTCATGCTTGCTTTGCCATGTTGCCAACGGTTGATATATAGCATCCGTACATGAAAAAATGCTATTGGCAGTTAGTCGATACTATACGGAGTGGATGAGTGCTGTTATGCTCATTGGAACATCGTTTTGTTTTTCTTGGGAGAAATTTTTGTATATGCACCTGGTAGGTAACAATATATATACTCTTTTCATTCTAACCTAAAAGACATTTTGACTTTTTTAGATAAGTAGTTTTTTCTATATATGTAATAAGATATACATTATGTATCTAAAAAATCAAAACTGACTCATGATAATTTGGAATGGAGGGAATAAACGATAAAACATAAAAATACCCTTTTTTCTAGAAGATATTGAGGTAGAGATGATGGCACACACTATTCTTGCTCTGCTTTAGCTTGCTTACGTAATTCAATTTTACATTCAAATCAACAAACATGGCACTTAATTTTTTTTTCTAAGAACAGAATTCAACGTATACACATATATAGATGAATTTTACAATCGCCTTTCATTTTTTAGAGACACTTAATATAATAAGTTGTCTCACCAAATGAATGGCCCTAGAAATCAATTTCAAGAGAGGTTGTCTCAATAAAACCATCCCAAAAACTTGCATGTTTTTAGGGACATAAAGCAACCACCCCTAAAAATGCAACAACTCCTAAAAATGGGTGTATTTTAAGGGGCACAAGTCAACTGCTCTTAAAAATATTTTTTAAGGTCAACTACCACTGAAAATAGTTGTCGAATAAATAACTTTTCTCAAAAAAATAGATAAGACAAAATTTGTCAAAAATACTAGAGTTTGATGAGATCTAAAACTTGATTGTTTTAGTTGTGATTGTTTATGGGCCCAAAATTACATGTTAAGTAATTAGAGACGCACCATATATGAAAGTTGTAGGGCTCAAGAGAAGAAAAAAAATGAAAGGTTGAAGTTTGTGTCCCTACAACCATATGAAAGCCCCTCGAGGAAGCAAAAATATTATCATTTAACTTTTTGACCAAGTTTAATTTTTTTTTTGTGATTTCAAAAGTATTTTTAGGGATAATTAAATAATTTAATCATCCCTAAAATTAATTTTTGAACTGTACCTGAAATATGATTCTTAGATTTTTTTTTAGAGGCAGTTACAAACTACCTTTACAAATGTCTCATATCATCGGCATAACCGTTACGTAAATAGTAGTGCCCTTAGTTCATTTTCACATGAGCAGCCCGGCGCATACTGCTTAACGCACAAGCCCGCATGTAAAATATTGAAAATTTTACTATGTTTTTGTTTTCGGTTTTGAGCTAACTCGAACTTGTGAAGAGTGGCCCAACAAAAAGCCCATTAATATGACATACATACCTATCCAGCACAAATAGATGACGTCTTGGGCCTAAATGACATATGGGCCTCATAGGTGGGCTGGATCTGAGTGATGCTACCTGAAGCTTTCTTCTGTACACAAATACGGCTAGTTGAGCGTTGCTTAAAAAAAAGGTTAATTGAGCTGATTGTTTCCAACACAAATTACAAGTACTTTCTATGATTGTTGACTTGTTGCTTTGCCAATTTTTTGAGTTTACATATATGTTCTTGCAATAAACACAATTACATCCGTAGGGCCTTCATTCATGCCCTATTCATCTGATATTGAACTTCAAATCAATCGCCATAGGCTGCTATTTTACCAGCTGTGGCTGCAGCAGCAGCAGCCAGGCATAAAATACTGTAGCAAAAAGTTACGAGCACACAATACACGCCAATCACTATGATCGCCGCGCCTAGAACACTGAGATTACGAAAACGATTACTGTTAATTACCAATAATAGATTCAATTGCTCAGCAATCCAATTTGAAGTTCCGAGTGCAAAATTCTTTACCCTCCAGTATAGAGTTGATTATCAAGGAAAATTGCTGCCAAAATGACTACCATGAAAGTCTGCAGTGGCAACGAAGAGCGGGCCTCCCTTGTTTATGCACCAAATCTTAAGGGACCAGGCAAGACTAGCTTGTGGCCACAATACCCTGCATTTCAATGATATGTACATAAGTTATGATCCATTCACTTCCTTTCTCTCCTATCCTACATTCCAATGTCAAAAAACTGTTCTCTTATTTAGTTACAAAATTTATGATTTAGATTTCCCAAGGTTCACCTACTCCCCTATATATGTTCCCAAAATCATAGAAAGTTATGGTGTACACTAATTTATGATGTTTGTAGTAAAGAAAAAAACTAGTTTGCACTTTTTTAATCCAATGAACATATAAGTTATTTGGTGCAACCATATCTAGTGTCGCGTCGCCGTGTGCCGCGCCGTGCTTCGCCCCTAAGTGATCCCATTGGTTCATGCCATGCTTCGGCTACGACCAACCAGCTGATGCTCGAATGATGGGCGAAGCAAGTCATCTGAGGCTTGGAATCGTAAGCATCTGTGGTTGCTGGGTGCCTCGCTCGCATGCCTCACCATCCTCTTCCAGGTGCTTCTGATTCCAAGGGAAGGGCAGTCTTGACTCTGCGGTTCTACTCGTCAGGCTGTTGAAATATTCAGAGTGTGTTCCAGGCTGTTCAAATGTTCAGAGTGTGTCTTGCGTAAATAGCGGAGTTGACTGTTGGCAGTTCATAGCAAAGTGGTTAGATGGGATTGTGAGATTGTAAAGTGGTATTTGTGAGTAAACATTTGAGGTTGTGACCACTGTGTGAGGAAACACCACAGTGAACTCAAAAACCAATTACATGCCCCCACTCAGAACCCAACTTCAGAAAATTAATAACCCATTTCCCCTCTTAAAACACATCCCACAAAGGCAAGAAGTCCACCAGTTGACGTTTAGCTTCAGCCGGAACTTCTGTCAGCTTCCAATCAAACGCACTCTGGTAAAGAAATTTCTCCTCTACTTGATTTAACCATGTAGATGTAGCCTTAGGGGTCTGATCGCCTTGTTAGAACAAGAGACTTGATATCTTTTCAAAGAGGTCCCTGAAAGCAAGGACCGTTTCTTAAATTCCAAAGCCACCAAAGTGTTATCTTCTTATGGACAAGAGGTTACATCATATTACTGGTCATCTGTGTGTAACTTTTTGTACTCCCTCTGTCCCTGAAAGCTTCAACTCCTAGAATCCGTGCCAGTCAAACTTGTTTAACTTTGACCAACCTTATAGAAAAGAGCATCAATATCTATGACATAAAATGAGTATCTTATGAAAATATATTCAATAATAAATCTAATGGTATTAATTTGATACTATAAATCTTAATGTTTTTCTCTATAAATTTGGTTAAAGTTTTAAAAATTTGACTTAGGACAACTCTAGAAGTTGTAGCTTTCAGAACAGAGAGAGTACATTTAATTTACATATAATCGAATTAGTTGTCAGTCAAAATTAATGAAAAATTACAGTATTTTCCAAGCTCAAATACGTCTTGCAAAAATGAGCGGAGGAGTACAAGTTTTCTGCTAGGAAGTGACACTGACAGAAGCCAAATACCTCATTTTTCATTTGTTTGCCAGCTAACCGTGGACCGAACTTTGACCTTCCGCGTAATCCGCCGCCTCTGTCGCCGCCGTCGCCGATGACTTCTCCCTTCCCCCCGTCTTCCACTTCGGCTATTCGGCACTTCCCCTTTCTCCTTCTCGGCGCGCTCCCATCTCCTCTCACAAGTCACAACCATGGCGACGACCCACCCGGCGCTCCTCTTCCTCCTCGTCCTAGCATGCACCGGCGCCGCCAGCGGGTTCTATCTCCCCGGCGTCGCCCCCGCCGACTTCCGCAAGGTCTTGGCTTTATTTCCGCCACTCTTCTTTCACACAGTCTCACTCATTTCTTGGTCCTTATTAGTCATAACGCGCTGGGTCTCTGTGCTGTGTGTGTGTGTGTCGTGGTGGATGGTTGCAGAACGACTTGCTCGCCGTGAAGGTGAACCAGCTGAGCTCCGTCAAGACACAGCTGCCCTACTCCTATTACTCCCTCCCCTTCTGCAGGCCGGACACCATCAGCAGCAGCGCCGAGAACCTCGGCCAGGTCCTCCGTGGCGACCGAATCTGGAACTCACCCTACTTGGTAATTCTTGTGGGACTGCGGCAGTTTGTACCATTATATTTTCTATTCGCCTCCTGCGAGCTGCTTTTGCTGCAAAATGTGTTTGGATCGAGTTTCATTTGTGTTCGCGATGCAGTTCGAGATGATGGAGCCTAAGCTGTGTCAGATCACATGCAAGATTGTTCTGACCGAACAGGAAGCAAATGACATCAAGGAGAAAATCGAGGACGAGTACCGTGTAAACATGTGAGATGAGATGCTGCTTGCTAGCTGCAAAGAAATTCAGATAATTGGAATGGGAGGATGAGCCCTGTTTGCTTGCCTTGCAGGATCCTTGATAACCTTCCTATGGTCGTCCCAATTACGATGCTTGATAGAAATGCGCCTCCATACTATCAGCAAGGTGTGCATGTCGGTGTCAAGGGCATGTATGCTGGGGTGGGTTCATCTGCTTAATTATACTAGCTACCTGGGCATACATGTAACTTAATTTTTCAGCCAGTGACAAATGTGTTCTGATCTAAATGTACTGATGCAGAGTAAAGATGTCATGTATTTCATCTACAACCACTACTCATTTCTGGTGAAGTATAACAAGGAAGCACAAACAGATCTTGCTAGGATTGTGGCCTTTGAGGTTAAACCATACAGGTTAACCATTTCATCTCACAGAGTGGAGTTACTTTGTGGTGTTCTCACATGATATACGATGTCATTTTATGATTTTTTATGCTCTCAGCGTGGGTGGAGTTTCTTTGTGGAGTTCTCACATGATTCATGATATATATGCCATGTCATTTTACAATTTTTTTATGCTCACAGCGTGTACATTTAATCATTTATTGTATCTGTTGGCTGTTGTAGTGTTAAACATGAACCTGATGGTGATTGGAAGGGTAATGCAACTCGCCTTAAAACTTGTAATCCACACTCGGGGCATCTAGTACGGAACTCTGATGGGCCTCAACAAATAGAGGCAAACAAAGAGATAATTTTCACCTATGATGTTAACTTTGAGGTAATTTCGATTGTTCTGCGAGTTGTTTCTATACAACCAACCTTGTTATTGAGATGTAGTCATGTAGCACTCATATGCAAACTTCAGATAAATGGTCTAGTTTTACATTGCAAAGCTTCAAATTTCCTGACCTTTTCCTTTTTTTATTACATTCATGCAGGAAAGTGATATCAAGTGGGCATCACGCTGGGACACCTACCTTCGAACACGTGATGATCATTGGTTTATCATTGTGAATTCTCTGACCACGGTCCTCTTCCTCTCTGTGATGGTTGCCATGATCATGCTCCGGACTCTGTACCGTGATATTTCCAAGTACAACCAGCTAGAGAGCCAGGAGGAAGCCCAAGAGGAGTCTGGGTGGAAGCTTCTCCACGGTGATGTGTTCAGGCCTCCTGTCAATGCTGACCTGCTGTGCGTGTATGTGGGTACAGGTGTACAGTTCTTTGGAATGTTTCTTGTCACCTTGCTGATCGCCATTCTGGGGCTCCTATCACCTTCAAATCGTGGAGGGTTTATGACGGCCATGCTCCTGCTCTGGGTCTTCATGGGCCTGTTTGCAGGGTACTCCACTGCACGTCTTTACAAGATGTTTGGGGGCCTGGAATGGAAGAAGGTTGCCATCAAGACGGTCTTGGTATTCCCTGGAGTTGTCTTCGTAATATTCTTTGCCCTGAACATGCTTCTCTGGGGCGTGAAATCATCGGGTGCTGTACCATTCACCACCATGTTCGCACTGGTTTTTCTGTGGCTCGGAATCTCTATGCCACTGATCTTCATCGGCAGCTACCTTGGGTTTAAGAAGCCTGCCATAGAGGACCCAGTAAGGACAAACAAGATACCACGGCTGATACCGCAGCAGCCATGGTATATGAACCCAGCCGTCTCGATGTTGATCGGAGGTATCCTACCCTTTGGTGCAGTGTTCATGGAGCTCTTCTTCATCCTGACAACAATCTGGCTGCACCAGTTCTACTACATCTTTGGGTTTCTGTTCCTCGTCTTCGTGATCCTAATAGTGACCTGCGCTGAGATCACCATTGTGCTTTGCTATTTCCAACTGTGTAACGAGGACTACAAGTGGTGGTGGAGATCCTACCTGACGCCTGGCTCATCAGCTCTGTACCTCTTCCTGTATGCAACATTCTATTTCTTCACGAAGCTGCAGATCACGAAGGCAGTCTCCGGTGTGCTCTACTTCGGCTACATGCTCATTGCCTCCTACGCCTTCTTTGTGCTCACCGGCACCATTGGCTTTTATGCCTGCTTCTGGTTCACCAGGCTTATATACTCTTCGGTGAAGATTGACTAGGAAGCTAGAATGGCATCACTTCATATGGTTTCATGAGAAATCAGAGGTCAAAGTTGTGAAAAGATACATGAAAACTTAGCATGGCTTATACACAGAAGTAAGTTGTCTATAGGATATATCTATTATGATCTGATAATTCAGTTACATTAAAAGCATTGGATGTCAGTGACTTGAGGTATGTGCTTGTATTATCACACAGCTTACAGAATTGAGATGGTACTTCAGCTCGAAGAACTGAACATATGTTTCTTTAGCTGAAATGCTGAAGTCTCAGTATCCATGCTGAGTAACGAGCATCTCGTGTTGTACTCCCTCTCTTTGATACAAAATATAGAGCAGTCAGCCATTGCCTCAGTGTAAAAGATAATACTTTTGACTATGTTTTGTATGAGAAAATAATATTTCAATTAAAAGACTGCTATTGTAATCTTTCTTTGTCATAAATCTAGTAAAAATGATTTATGGTGCATGTACAGTACAGTAATACTCAGCCATTCTATGCATTATGTACAGTACAGTAATACTCAGCCATTCTGGCCTTGTTTAGTTCCGAAAATTTTTGGGAAATCGACACTATAGCACTTTTGTTTGTATTTGAAAAATATTATCCAATTATAAACTAACTAGGCTCAAAAGATTCGTCTCATCAATTCCGACCAAACTGTGCAATTAGTTTTTATTTTCGTCTATATTTAATACTCCATGCATGCGTCTAAAGATTCGATGTGACGGAGAATGTGAAAAATTTTGCAAAATTTTCTGGAAAATAAACAAGGCCTCTATGTTTTCTATGCCAGAGAGGAAATAAAAGTTTATATACAGGTGGAGAGGGCACACCCCCTATAGGAAAACAATTATAACTTTTCTTTGTTGAGTACCCCTCCAAGCTAATGCCCTCTTCCTATGTATTCTATGTATCGAGTAACTAAGGGAATTGCTATTGCACAGGCGTTTTCTTAAAAAAACAAAAAATCAGGCAACATTTGCTGGCCAGTGGTCATCCACTTTCTACTTCGTTTCGTCAGCTCAGCACCAAAGCAAAAGACTGTGCTCTGAACTCGTTGCCTGAGAGCTCAGGTGAAGTTTAGGAGACGTGGATGTTGATGGTGAAATCTTAAAACAGCTTCTATTTTGGATCAGATGGATCTGGCGTGCATGGACAAGTTTTTGTTCGAAACTTAAATATGGACGATTGGATGCATGATCACACATCCCAATCCCACTCAACCAGTGAGCTAGGCGCACTTTTCAAAACCTCTTGAAAAATTGAAACTGCAGGAACTGTGACCCGGAACCTGTTCGCTTGAGCTTTGTTTTTCTCCCACAACAAATTAGCAGCTATGACTTTTCAGCTAAGTGAATATGAGTTTTGACACTACTAGCAACTTGATCCTTGTAAAAAAAACCACTCCATGACAAGGACAATCGCGTTACAAATTCGAAGATTTCCCTGAACCACGAGGCTCCACAGCACCGCTAACACGTTCCGAACATATAAAACGGAAAAAAAGAGCACATGA
>Ga0182004_10002570_pt1 | contig 14194 bp, 14 predicted proteins | sample Sormic07211540_1_FD_120479 | JGI IMG/M metagenome (GOLD analysis project Ga0182004, IMG submission 120479) | Endophyte microbial communities from Sorghum bicolor roots, Mead, Nebraska, USA - 072115-40_1 MetaG | ecosystem: Host-associated > Plants > Roots > Unclassified | place: USA: Nebraska...
GATAATAGTGCACATGAAATGGATGAAAAATAGCACTGGAAAGTAAAACTGATATCAATCAAATTAAGTCATGAGATCAATTTAGAAAATGGTGTGCCTGGAACATGCTAATGCCACTGGCTAGAGAACATAGATGGTACATACCTTCAGAAGAATTGGGGAGAGATGCAGAGGAGGTTGCAGGAGTTGCAGAGGGTGCTTGCAGAGGACGGGGACGGGGGGGCAGGGACGGGGAGTTGCAGAGCCGCAGGTCCGAGGACGGGGGCGCGGCCGGGGCGACCGGCCGGAGCAGCAGTCGCCGGGGCGGCCGGCCGGAGCAGCAATCGCCGGGGCGGCCGGCCGGAGCAGCACAGGGACGGGGATGGCCGGAGCAGGACGACGGGGACGGGGACGGCCGGTCGGCCAGCAGGGGCTGGGTAGGAGCAGCGCCGTGCGGTTGAGGCAGTCGGGCTCGGTCGGGGCGAGCGGCTGGAGCAGCGCCGTGCGGAGGCCGGAGGGGCGCCTGGTGCTGTGGCATGCGGAGGCAGGGGGAGGCGGCGTGTGCAGCAGCGTTGCCCAGGAGGAGGGAGGCGGCGTGTGGGAGATGTGGCGTGGGAGATGTGACCTAGGTTATCTCAGTTTTGGGCCACGAGGGAACGGGCCGAAAACATCCCGCCAAAGGCCACCTTTATTTAGCCACCGACGGCCTGACTCTGTTTGCAAAAATAGCGACCCACCATCTAGCGCAAAACCAAAATAGTTATAGCCACTGACCATCCATCGAGGTATTTGATATTAGCAACTGACAGTTTGACGAGAACATTTAGCCACTGACCGTTCAACAGTAATTAATATCTTTTGCAACTGACATCAGTTGGTGTTTAAGTGTTGTGGTGTAGTGAATGTCTAGGTTGGGTTTGATGTCATCATCGCTGGTAGAAAAGGATAAGCCCTCTAGGGGGTCAGATTGTACAACTTCCCTTTCATCCTCAGACTCTCGAGCAGCATCCTAAAGAGAATTTAAAGTTTGTTGATACATAGTTATAAGAGAATTTGTTAAAAGACAGATACCTCAATAGTAGCATCGACTAAAGATTCGAGTTGTTTGGTGGGGGTAGCTTTGGGTTTCTTTTTCAGTTTTTTGGAAGTAGCTGATTGCTTCTTTTTGAGTTTGGAAATTGGCTGATCGTCAAGGAGGATGTCTTCAATAGAGTCTTCAAGGAAGGGGCATCCCAACCTACTCTTGGGTTAGGACACCATGTGTCATAATTCACCAGTGGAGGAGTTAAGCCGACAAGATCGTGCAGAAAGGAAAATTATATAAATATGTCATGGGAAGTAAAGTTTGAAAGTTCAAAAGGTATGAAGGTATACCTTAGGATCTGCTTGGAAGTCTAAATCCAGGGAGAAGCAATAAACAGATGCTGCCTCACTAAAGATATGCTGCCTCCATTCTTGCCACCAGTGATCGAAAGCTGAAGAAGTAAAGGGAATACCCTCCCATCCACTAATAGCTTCTGGTAGTGCGGCTTGTTCAAATTGAAGGATCCTATTGAACTCTATTGAGTTGGTTACCGTTTGCCTTGGATTCAGTTTATCAGCAAAGAATAAAGCTAGAGACAGTTAACCAAAACCCATCCGTCTGGCCACTATTGAAGGGCAGTAGAACTCATAAGAAGTTGAAGGTTTTTCTCTGCCATGCCTGACCTCAACTGGTAGCAAACTTGATCTCACCAAGTGGCTTAGGATCTTGAGTTCTTTAACATCACTGTAAATGGTTTGAAATATGAAAGATATTAGGAGTTCAAACTCTGGGATGTCTGGATATACAAACTAGTATAGCACTACCTCCAGGAAATTTCTGTTGAAGAGCTTGCAGAAATAAGTAGTTGATCCATTGATGGTAATTGACAATGCTGCTTTGCCAAATGCCATGCATTGCTCTTCTTGTTCTTCTAGGTGTTCTAGAGAAGGAAAAGAAAGATTGGTTAATTCTAGAGCCACTAACTTATGGAGGTGAAGATTGAGCCACAGTTGTAGTAACGACCAAGGGCCTATGATTATTGGAGTGACTTCACTCTTCATCAAGCATTGGGAAACTCTGTTCAGAAGATTGTATAAAGCTTGCCCACAAAAGACATATCTGTCCAAGAACATATTTATAAAAGTTGTATGTTCTTTATCTGTTACAGTCTTCTTGTCAGTTCTGAAGGTGTTGATATAATTAGAATAGCCCCCAGTTCTTACACTTTCTAGTCTGCCATAATGTTTTACTAATAAACTAAAGGGATTGATTTGCCCTGTGATGCTAAGACCAGTCAGCATATGAACATCGGCTAAAGTTGGAGATATTGGGCTTTGTCTGAAGAAGAAGGCATCATAGGTGTTGGACTAGAAGAAACAAGCATCTTTGAGCATGGGTTCATTCTTCTTGATATCAGACAGGGACAAGGAGATGCACTGGTCTAAATTATGAGTTACCTAGTCTATTCTTTTCTTGGCTGATACCTTGATCAACCAATCCCTCCAACCTGGAATGATTGATGCCAATTCCTTATGGAAGACTTCTTGTCCTAGAGATTTGGGTGCATGGAGGAGTGCTTGAATGGGATTCTACTAGTCTCAGTGATGATTACTCTACTTGGATCTGGGTTGCCCATGGGGCCTAGAAAGATTTTGTGCACATTGTCTTCGAGGGGGATGAAAATCTGGTTCTGGATATTCTGAAAGTCAAGAATAAGTGAGAAAATATCAAAGGAGCAAAAGAAATCAGAGAGAGCGAAAAGAAGAAAATCACCTCAGGAATATTGTCGATTGACGCTATTGAATCAAAAGAAGTCGCCGAATTTGAGTTTGCTCGAGAGATGTGAATCACGTTGAGGTGTCTGGATCATCTGGGTTTTGAATTTTGTCTGGGGACAGCTCTGGAAGGAAACCCTACTTTTTAAGATCAGCGAATAGAGGAGAATAGAGTAATAAATGGAGTCATCAATGTGTCCTTGTCGGTCATAGTTTGGATTTGGATAGTTGACAATTTTAGAATAAAATCAATTTTATCCCAAAATTAGGGGGCATATGGTAATCCCAATTTTTAGTGAGGCAGGGTCTGCCTGTGGTGCTGCTCTATGGAAGGAAAGATGGTTGATTGTTAGATCGACTAAATAGAAGTTTGGACGGAGATAGTCGATCAGAGCGTGTTGGGCCACGATAAGATGCGAAAGAAGACATGTCGGACTTCACTTCAAGAAAGAGTTAGAGTTCAAGTTACTTTTTATTTTATTAACTGTATGATATTAGGACATATGATTAGATTTCCAAGTTATAAATACCAAAGACCCCATTATTGTAAAAAAAGAATTCCACAATTCAATAAAAAAACCTTTTCAGCTCCAGCCACCAACCTTAGGAGTAGGGTTAAGAGTTGATCTCATCAAGACCTTCGACAAATCGAGCTGCATCGGTTGATTTTAACCTTCGGTTTGCTTGTAAATATTGTCCTGGTTCATGTCTAGTTAATTACGGTTGCATCTCGTATTAATGTTGATTTGAACTAGTTATCGGTTTATATTATGTTTGTAAGACTGTATTATTTCTATCTCTTACGAATAATTGATCTCTTATTGGCTCTATCAGATTGGCAATTTCATAGATTTATTTAGTTAGCAATATTGTTTATACTTAATGATTTATTTATTACAACAATATCTCGCCCAATCAAGGTCTGACAAGTTAAATTAAGCTTTCACCTTCGTCGTAACAAATTCTAATAAGCACTAAGTAGCGAATAATCGACTAAACCCATATTAACTAATCCGTCAAATTTGATTGTTACATGTTGTGCGTTCGAGATGTCTATTAAATAAATCATGATAAAGTAGATATATCTTATCTATGCTTCGTGGACCCTACATCAGCTAAATAGCCGATCTTGGTAAACTTCAAGGAATAGTACATACATGGGAATTCGATTAGGATATTAAATAGACTAATAATATATGTTAAATTTATTGAAGCCTGCTGGCCTTTAGACCAGATGAATATAAGCTTCATGTATTTATGAAAGTAACTTACCAAGACCGTAGGCCTTTAGACTAGTTTTAGTAAGTTATTGTTTATTTAATAAATAAAAGAATAAAAATGTATACGCTATCTGCCCGATCACTCAACTTGTATTAAAGAGACATTGAATTAGTGAATAATAAATGTCATAATCTGTTACCATTGAAATATTGTTAGAAGTTGACTTTTTCGTCAATTTCCTTTGTTTAATGACTATTTTAAGCCACACATTCTGGAATTGTCTGGCAGCAACCGGCAGGTTCCATAATTTGATATTTGTCTTTCTCCCTTGTTAATTTTAAGTCAAATTGACTGGCACGCTACGAATCTAAGTCACCAAGCTTAGTTCCTGTGTTGAGGCTCAAGAGGTCAAGAACTGTACCTTCTAAGTGGTCTCTGAGAGCCTTCAAGTGTGTTGCACCAAGATCAATTTTTTGTGCTAACACCCACCTTCACCCCAAGGTGACTAAAGTATGTTTCCTATCAATTCTACCCGGATAAAAGTTTCACACCCTAGGTTCCAATCCTATTCTGGCATAGCAATTCTAGGAATATAGATACAAGAATTGAAATGCTTGAAAGTAAATGCTCAAAGTAAAGAGAAAAGGAACACCATGATATTTTGCCGAGGTATCAAAAAGTCGCTACTCCCCACTAGTCCTCATTGGAGCACCCACACAAAGGTATAGCTCCCCCTTGATCTATGCAAGGATCAAGTACTCTATATGGATTGATTCTTCATCACTCCAGTGTAGTGAATTACCCAAAACCACTCATAAGATGAGTTGGGTCATCCACAAGCTCCGCAAGATGATCACCAAGCTCCCAATCTCGGTTCACAAAGAAATCATCTCGTTTCACTTCCAATTTAATTTCTTTGTGAACCGAGATGACTTCAACCAATCTTAAGGACAAAATGAAGCTACCTAGTGCTAAGTTTGATAAGTGTGCACAACACCTAACCATTAGACTCTTCTTGGTCAAGCTACCCATTTGCTCTCCCTTTAATAGTGTTGGGTACCATAAAAAGGGATACCCAAGTCAGAGAAATAAAAATTGCAAAAAAGGAGACAAAGCAAACCACCCGTGATCGCCAGGGCTCGGGCACGGGTTCCGGCTCGCCCGACCCCTTGGCCTCGACGCAAGCTCCGACTCGCCCGACCCCTTGGCCTCGGGCGCAAGTTCCGCCTCGCCAGACCCCTCTTGGGCTCGGGCGCCAACACCGTCTCGCCCGAGCCCCCATCTCGGAGCTAGGCTTCCAACGCACGGTGGCCGTACCATCGACATGACGGACGCAGTGATTGCCATACCGTGGCAGGGCATGGCAGCGACTGTTCAAACCACCCCGGCTACTGTTTAGCCTTACCTCTTTCACTATGCAGCCTTACATCTTTCACTATGATGTACCACCTCACAGTAAAAGAGGTATGGAAGAGATTAACCTGTGCCACTGTTGGCTGTCTTCTCCTACTGTTACAGGACACACAGCAGTATCATCGATCCGACCCCCACGATCTCAACAGGGTTCGGCAACCCTCCATAGGAGTAACCATGCTGACTGCCATACCCCAAGGACGGGACGGCCAAGCTTCTACAGGGTCGGGACTGTGGCTTTACCATTCACCAGAAGAAGATCACCAGTCACGCATGTAAAAACCCTGTGTCCCCTTGAGACTATAAAAGGGGAACCAGGGCACACATCCAAGGCAGACTCACCATGCTCACAACACTAGAACTCCAAACAAGACCACACACAGAGTAGCAAGTAGCGCTCTATCCACCACATAAAGCCGAGACCTGGGACTTAGCCCTCTCTCGCAACCTGCTTGTATACCCCTACTACAAGCACCTTTGGGTGCAAGGCAATACACACCCCCGATCTCACACTAGACGTAGGGCATCCTTAACCCGAACCAGTATAAACCCTCTGTGTTCCACTTGCATCACCATCTGGGTTTAGGAAGACACGTAGACTTATACTTGTTAGTGTCTAAACGCTGACAGTTGGCGCGCCAGGTAGGGGCCTTCTGCGTTGCGCTTTCCTTTCCCCATTGGGGAAAGCCTGGATGGCAGACGGATTCCACCCACTCCGCCTCGGCACCATCATGATGTTTGGGATTTGGAGTTCATGTCGCTTGGCTTCGGCTATGACATGGTCCTCCTTCCACCACGTGACGACGCCGAGCCCCGCCCAGAGCCGATCCCACCGCAGTCAGCACGTGGGAGGCGCTCGGGGCATCATGCACAGGGGGAGCCCGGAGAGGGCGTCAGAGGTCTAGAATCTCTGACCCTGCTACCGAGGCAAGGACCCGTCTGGCCCTCCCCTGCATATCCCTCACCAGATCGCCCATTCTTCTAGCCCGCCAAGCGCTGGAGGAAGGGCCCGTGGAGCACCGAGCTCCGCACCACGGACCAATAGGGGGACTTCGTGACCTCCTGTTCCGCCCCGGCCAAAGAGCAAAGCATGGCTTCCACCTCCTCCTTAGAAGAGGGACCAAGGGGCCTCGACTTCTCGTCACCCTCCACCCACGGATGGAGGAAAGACAGCGGCGTCTTCTGAGCTCCCTTTTGGGTTCAGGAGCACAGCCGCCACCTATGCTTCTTCCGCGAGCACTTCACTAAGTGCGTACGTGGACCTTCTGGGGCATCACCTGAGGTCTACTCTGGACCTTATTGCTACACCACCTGTTTCATCATACCTCGAGGATCCCACCTTAGGAGAAGACGAATGGGCTGGCGCTGACTTTTCTGGTTGTGGCGACCCAGAAACATTCATGCGCTTTCTTGAGACTAGCAACTACTGCCTCGGCTGCTCCGACTCCGACGACGGCGGCTACGATCCGTCGCGAGAGTGTTTCAACCTCGAGGTTGGAGGGACGTCCCCTAACGCCCAAGGGGGTGCAGGGCCCTCTGAGCAGATAAACGCAACTCCACCTCCCAACACGACTCCCGGGATCCACCCCGGAGCACGCGGGGCCGCATCAGCCCCCGCAGAAGGGCGGCGACCTGACCTCGAGCAGCTCAACGAGCTAGAGGCCAGACTTGAAGAAGAGCGCGTACACCTCCGCCAACTGCGCGAGACCCTGGTGCAAGACCAGTCTGTCCGCGGGGACGGAGGCGAGGCTAGACGCCGCGCCCGGGATGTCAACCGCCGCATCATCGAGGACGAGGGAGGAGACAACCCCCAGTCTTCAGCATGGCCAGCCAGAACGTGATGGCTGCCGCACTCCTCCTCAGAGTGATGCTCGAGCCATCGACTCATGAGGGAAGAAGGGTGCGCCAGGGGCTATGTGGCCTCCTAGAGCAGGCCGTGGTACAAAATGCAGAGATCTCTACGTTACAGCCCCACGGCGCGAGACGCCCAGGGGATCAGCCCCCTCCTAACAAGGCACCAACGGTGCAGGGTCCGTCGCCCCCTAACCCGCAGGGGGGCAACAAGGCCCCGTCTGTCCACGAACGCGTCGGGACCAACGTGGACACCCGGGCTACTCTTGAGGCCAAACGTTGTGATAGGAACGAAGCTGAGTCTCGGTGCTACCGGCCGCACCGAGGCTGGACGTACGACCCCGACCACGACCGCAGCACGTTGCCAGAGCCTCCGGGTCCCCGCGTCTTCAGTGAGGCCATCCGCAGGGCCAAGTTCCTGGCCCGGTTCAGGCAACCCGCTAACCTCACCAAGTACTCGAGGGAAACTAACCCTAAGCTCTGGCTGGCGGACTACCGCTTAGCCTGTCAACTAGGTGGAGCGGACGATGACCTGCTCATCATCCGCAACTTGCACCTTCCTGAGCGCATGATCCATGGCTGGGCCGACCTAGTCAGGATCTTCATCAGGAATTTCTAGGGCACATACGTGCGTCCTGGAAACTCCTAGGACCTCAAGAGCTGCAGACAGAAGCCTGACGAGTCCCTCCGTGACTTCATCAGGCGATTCTCCAAGCAGTGCACCGAGCTCCCCAACATCACAGACTTCGACGTCATCGGGGCCTTCATCGCCGGCACCACCTGCAAGGAGCTGGTACACGAACTCGATCGCAAAACCCCCACGAGCACAAGCCAGTTGCTCGACATCGCCACCAACTTTGCCTCGGGCGAAGAGGCAATTGGCAAAATTTTCTCTGATGGTACTGCCAAGGGGAAACAGAAGGCCGAGACCACCGAGGCCTCAGGCTCTCACGACCCAAGAAGAAGAAGAAGGCTCGCAAGGGGACGCAGGGTCAGTCGGACGACAACCTGGTTGCCGTGGCGGATCGCAAGAACCCCAAGCGGGCTCCTGCTGGCCCCGGCCTCTTCGACGAGATGTTGAAGAAGCCATGTCCCTATCACAGGGGATCAACCAAGCACACCGTCGAAGAGTGCACTGTCCTGCGTCGGTACTAAACCAACATCATAGCAAAGGAGGGCGCTGAAGAGCCCCCCAAGGACGACGATGCCCAAGGAGAAGGCTTCCCCAAGGTCAAGAACTGCCTCTTGATCTTTAGGGGATGTGCGGCTCGCCTCACCGTGAGTCAAAGGAAGCGCGAGCTCCGAGAAGTTTGCGCAGTCAGCACAGCCGCGCCCTCGTACCTCAAATGGTCCGAGAGCACAATCACGTTCGATCGGCGAGATCAACCGTATCGGATCCCCAACCCTGGGAGCTATCCACTGATCGTCGATCCCATCATCGCCAAGACTCGTCTCTCCAAGGTATTGATGGATGGAGGCAGCAGCCTCAACATTCTTTACGCCGAGACTTTGGCCCTCATGGGGATCAGCAAGTCTCCGATGAGGAATGATGCATCACCATTCCACGGAGTGGTGCCGGGACATCGCGCCCATCCCCTCGGGCAGATCGACCTGCCCGTCTGCTTCGGGACCCTGACAACTTCAGACGGGAGGTCCTCACTTTCGACGTGGTGGGGTTCCTAGGAACCTACCACGCAATTCTTGGGCAACCATGCTACGTCAAGTTCATGGACGTCCCCAACTACACCTACCTCAAGCTCAAGATGTCAGGTCCGAACGACATCATCACAGTCAGCACAACGAGCCAGCACGCCTACCAATGCGACGTCGAGTGCATCGAGCAGGCTGAGGCTCTGGCTGAGTCCCTGTCCATCATCACCAGCCTCAGTGATGGCGACCAGGACATCCCCGACCCCAAGCGTCATGCTGGGAGCTTCGAGCCGGCGGAGGAGACCAAGCTCATCTTCCTCAACCCCAAGGCATCTGAGGGTAGGGCGTTGAGGATCAGCTCGAGCCTCGACCCCAAATAGGAAGAAGTGCTCGTCAATTTTCTCTGTGCAAACGCCGACGTATTCGCGTGGAGTCCCTCGAACATGCCGGGCATACCGAGGGAAGTCGCCGAGCACTCCTTGGACATCCGAGCCGGCTCCAAACCCGTGAAACAACGCTTGCGCCGATTTGATGAGGAGAAGCGTCGGGCCATCGGGGAGGAGATCCACAAGCTGCTGGCGGCCGGATTCATCAAGGAGGTATTCCATCCCGAATGGTTGGCCACCCCTGTACTAGTCAAAAAGAAAAATGGAAAGTGGAGGATTTTTGTAGACTATACTAGTTTAAATAAAGCATGTCCTAAGAACCCTTTTCCATTACCTCGTATCGACCAGATAGCTGACTTTACTGCGGGTTGTGAGACTTTATCTTTCCTCGATGCTTATTCCGGTTACCACCAAATCAAGATGAAAGAATCCGACCAGCTCGCGACTTCTTTCATCACCCCTTTCAGAATGTTTTGCTACGTAACCAAGCCTTTCGGCCTTAAGAACGCAGGGGCTACATACCAGCGATGTATGCTCCAGGTCTTCGGAGACCTCATAGGCCGAACGGTAGAGGCTTACATGGACGACATCGTAGTCAAGTCCAGGAAGGCGAATGGCCTCGTGGCCGACCTGGATGAGACATTCCGATGCCTTAGGGCTAAGGGGATCAGATTAAACCCCAAAAAATGCGTTTTTGTGGTTCCCCGAGGCATGCTCCTTGGGTTCATAGTGTCTGAGCGAGGTATCGAGGCCAACCCCAAAAAGGTCTTGGCCATCGCAAATATGGGCCCAATTCGTAACCTAAAGGGAGTGCAGAGGGTCATGGGATGTCTAGCATCTGTCAGTCGTTTCATCTCCCATCTCAGAGAAAAAGGACTACCTCTGTATAGGTTACTTAGAAAATCCGAGCATTTTCCATGGACCCCCGAGGACCAGGAAGGCCTTGACAAGCTCAAAGTTTTGCTCACTAACTCTCCCATCTTGGTACCCCCCGCCGAGGGGGAACCATTGCTCCTCTATGTCGCAGCCACCGATCAGGTGGCCAGCGCAGCTATCGTGGTCGAAAGAAAGGAAGAAGGGCACGCCCTACTGGTCCAAAGACCGGTGTACTTTGTTAGTGTGGTACCGACACAAAGACCCAATACCCCCAAATCCAAAAACTACTCTACGCGGTAGTCTTAGCCCGACGCAAGCTCCGCTATTACTTTGAATCCCATCCGGTCTCGGTAGTATCATCTTTTCATTTGGGAGAGGTGATTCAAAACCAGGAGGCTAATAGCAGAATTGCTAAGTGGGCTATAGAGCTTATGGGTGATGGGATCACCTATGAGCCTCGGAAAGCTATAAAATCCCAAGATTTAGCGGATTTCGTAGCTAAGTGGACGGGAACCCAACTCCCTCCTCTCTAGATCCAGTCCGAATGTTGGACCTTGTACTTCGACGGGTCCCTGATGAAAACTGGGGCCAGCGCTGGCCTCGTCTTCATCTCGCTCCTTGGGGTAAGGATGCGATATGCAATCCGATTCCATTTCCCCGCCTCAAACAATGTGGCGGAGTATGAGGCCCTTGTTAATGGTCTCCACATCGCGATCGAGCTGGGGATCAAGTGACTCAACATCTGAGGCGACTCCAGGCTCATCATCGACCAAGTCATGAAAGAGTCCAGTTGCCACGACCCCAAGATGGACGTGTATTGCAAAGCAGTCCGGTGTCTGGAGGAAAAATTCGACGGCCTCAAGCTTAACCATGTGTTAAGAAAATTCAACGAGGTCGCCGACGCGCTCGTCAAGCCTTCCGTTGACTACAAAGACGATGTCTTCGTCAGTGACCTCTACAAGCCTTCTGTCGACTACAAAGACGACGAGGGCTCGGACCCACCCATAGGCGGCTCAGGTCTCGATCCCGAGGTCTCCATGGCTCATGAGCTGGAGGCCATGGACATTGAGCCCGAGCCCGCCGCGCCCAACGACTTGCTAGACTGGCGCTACCCACTACTACAGTGCCTCGTCGATGGCACTCTGCCCTCAGACCAAGCTGAGGCATGGCGTGTAACTCGTCGCGCCAAGACTTTCTTACTTCTCGACGGAGAGATGTACAAGCACAGCCCCTCGGGCATTCTTATGCGATGCATCACCCTTCTGGAAGGAATCAAGCTCCTTGAGGACATACACTCGGGGGCTTGTGGCCACCACGCCGCGCCTCAGACGCTAGTGGGAAACGCCTTCCGACAAGGCTTCTACAGGCCTACCGCAGTGGCCGATGCCACACAGATCGTGCGGACCTGTGAGGGATGCCAGTTCTATGCTCGACAGATTCATCTCCCCGCTCAGGCTCTGCAAACGATCCCCATCACTTGGCCTTTTGCTGTCTGGGGTCTCGACCTCGTCGGGCCTCTACAAAAGGCGCCTGGGGGCTTCAACCACCTGCTTGTCGCGATTGACAAATTCTCCAAGTGGATTGAGTTCCGACCCATCACAAGGATCAAGGCCCAACAAGCAGTGTTGTTTTTTACGGACATCATCCATCAGTTTGGAGTGCCCAACTCCATAATCACTGACCACAGCACACAGTTCACCGGACGAAAGTTCCTAGAGTTCTGTGATAGGCACCACATACGTGTGGATTGGGCAGCAGTGGCTCATCCGAAGACCAATGGCTAGGTAGAACGTGCCAATGGCATGATCCTCCAAGGCCTGAAGCCCAGAATCTTCAACCGATTGGACAAGTTTGGAAAAGGTGGCTCAAGGAGTTACTGGCCGTGATCTGGAGTCTAAGGACTTCCCGAAGCCGAGCCACAGGCTTCACCCCATTCTTCATGGTTTATGGGTCGGAAGCTGGCCTTCCCACAGACCTAGAGTACTGGTCTCCGAGGGTACAAGCTTATGACAAAAACAGCTGCAAGACATTCTAAGAGGACGTGCTGAACCAGCTGGATGAAGCCAGAGATGTAGCCCTCCTACACTCCGCCAAGTACCAGCAGGCCCTCCGACGTTACCACGCTCGACGTATCCGAGGCCGAGCCTTTCAAGTCGACGACTTGGTGCTGAGGCTCAAGTAAAGCAACATGGGTCGTCACAAGTTCACGCCTCCTTGGGAAGGACCCTTCGTCATCGCCGAAGTCCTCCGACCCGGCACATACAAGCTCGCCAACGAAGCAGGAGAGGTCTTCAAAAACGCCTAGAACATAGAACAGCTATGTCGCTTCTACCCTTAGAATTTTGTAAAGATATCCATCTGTTCATTACCACAAAATAAAAAATGGAAATTCGAATCATATGGCTGTTTCTTTTTAAAAGAGTAAGCCTCGGCTCTGCCTTGCAGAGTCTGAGCCTCCCTCGGGGGCTACAGGGGGGAACCCCCTACAGCAACTCCAAATTCTCTTTCCCTTTTTCGCGCAAGTTAAAGCGCCCCGATCCAAGGTCTTTCTTTCGTTCCCTAAAAGAATTTAAAAGGCCGAAAATTCATCGCCTAAATCTTAGGAAGGCGTGAGCTCGAGGAAAGACCCGAGTCCACGGGCAAGGACGACCTCCACTCATCCCCTAGGATCGGGAGACGGATCCGGACTTCTAAATTACTAAGGAAAAGAAAAAAGACCTAGGCTCGGACGCTCTGACTAGTGTAGACCCTAAGAGGCTCACCCGACCCCGCGCTGCCGAGGTCGGGTCGGCACAGGGAAATAGATAACAAAAATACAAAGGAAATCCTAAAAAGAACAATCATATTAACATTCATATTAGCATTCGATATCAAGTTTCATAAAAAACAAGGCCTATCGGCCCATTTCGATATCAAACAAAAAGAAAAAACTAACTACAAGGTCCTCATTGCCCTGATTCTCCAGGCCCCTGCGTGCCGAGGGGGGGAAGCTCCACTTCGGCGTCGAAGAAGGCGGTCAGGGCGTCTCCCGGGGCGTTCGTGGCGTCACCAAGCTTCTGCAGCTCCTCCTGGGCCTCCACCTCGTCGTTAGGGAGGACATAGCCCTCACAAACCGCCGACAAATCGATGCTGACGTAGTGAGAGCTCAAAACCGCTAGGGCTTTCTTCACCCCGGCGTGGAGTGCCTCTCTCATCCTCTCCCCAGCCCGGGAATATAGAGCCTCGACGCGACTCCGCAAAGACGCCCCCGATGCGCTCGCCGTTACCCCGAGCCCCTCACAAGCCGAGGCGACCACAGCCTCTAGAGCCGAGCGGTCTCAGCCACCTTCTTCTCCAGCTCTATTAAAAAATAGAATGAGAAGACAAAAATCAGGAAAATAAATCCAAATTCCAAAACAGCCGAGGTAAAAGACTCAAACTACCTTCCGCCCACTTCCCATTCTCCGCCGAGCTCCGATGCCAGAGGACCACCTCACCTTGAGCCGCGGAAAGATTGGCCTAGTTTTGGTTAAGGGCAAGGTCTTTCTCGGCGAGCAAAGCTTCCAACCGAGCGACCTCGCCCTTGTACCTCTCGGCAGCAGCGCTCTGCTCTTGGGACACCTAGGTAAGGTTGCCGACCCTCTTCTCCAAGGGAGCAACCTTTTCCCGGGCTTCCCGAGCCTCGGTCACGAGATCCGAGCATTTCTACCGAAGCTCGGCAGAAACCTCGCACTCCTTCATGAGCTCCCCCTCAGCCGCCTCCCGCGCAAGCCCTCTCGTCGTTGCAGGCCACCCAGGCGTCTCGCTCCCCACGGAGGAACGTCGATTTCTCCAAGGATGCGGCTTGGAGCGCCTACAAAATTAGGTGTTATGTGAGGAATCGGTCCAAAGACATAAAACAGCACATCGCCAAAAGGGACGGAGACCTTACCTAGGCGAACTTAAACATGTCTCGGCTCATGAGCTCGGACGCTCGGTTAATCGCCTCGACGCTAGCGCACCCGCATTCCTCAAGGCCCCGCTAGAGATAAGCCTCTGAC
>Ga0182004_10002571_pt1 | contig 14191 bp, 10 predicted proteins | sample Sormic07211540_1_FD_120479 | JGI IMG/M metagenome (GOLD analysis project Ga0182004, IMG submission 120479) | Endophyte microbial communities from Sorghum bicolor roots, Mead, Nebraska, USA - 072115-40_1 MetaG | ecosystem: Host-associated > Plants > Roots > Unclassified | place: USA: Nebraska...
GACACTCCTGAATAATAATCCTTGCTGCTGGATCTGGAGAGCAGCTACACGCACATAGCTATGCTGGTTTCTTCTGAGCTTCTGTGATGTGTGAACAGCTTTAATATTTTCCACACGAACAAGAGGACTATAAGTGTCTGTTGTAAAAAAAAAAAGGACTATAAGTGTCATATATATACCACACGTTGTATACACACTTACCCAGCAAACAAAGCTATATCCTTAAATTAGTGATATGCTTGCGTACTGATGATTTGGGTGACAGCAGTAGTGACAGTGCTTGTGAAATGATTTGGCCGACAGCAGCAGCATCAGTGACAGTGCTGATAACTAACTAATCATTCTGGGGCCATGTCTACATGATCCTCAGCTGCTGCCGACTATTTCCCTTTTCTTGGGAAGCTATAAACGATCCCCAATTTAATTAAGGCATAAGATACGAGTAGACAAGATGAGAAAAGTATCTATGGTAGTTGATCTTTCAACAAAGGTTGTTCTGCTTCATAAAAACAAAGGCTGTGTAGAGGAGCTAGCACACCTTTCGACATATATAGCAGCAAGCAGCCAAGCAGCAAGCACGTTGCTGCAGATCAACAGAATCCCCATCGCCAGGAAACGTGACTTCTAGCCAGCCGGAGTAACAGGCAAACAGCCATCTGCCTTTCTCTCCATATGAAACAATAATATATTCTGGACAAAATGTGAGCGCCCAATGCATGCAATGATCCATTTTGTTGTAGCTGGGGCTGGCCGGCAAGTGACGCCGTAGTTCCTTCACATAATGAGACATATATGTACCACGTATATTATTACCTGTACATTGAAGGACGAACGACAACAATCTGCTATTGGTTTCAACACACCGCATACATGATGGATGCTTAACAATATTTGGCCGTTAATAACTCGAACATTCCTTTCTTCCTCCAACCAGAGCGAGCACCTGCAAAGCATGCATGTGTCCAGTACATCAGGTGAGCCTCTCGCTTTAATCATATGGACAAAAAAACAAAGTGAGCGCTGAGTAGCTTGATTATAGCGAAAGGGAGAAAAGCAAAACATAGGATGATGAACTTAGGCCTTGTTCAGTTCCCAAAATTTTCTAAAATTTTTCAAGATTCCCCCTCATATCGACGCATGCATGAAACATTAAATATAGATGAAAACAAAATCTAATTGCATAGTTTGTCTGTAACTTACGAGACAAATCTTTTGAGCCTAGTTAGTTCATGATTAGATAAAATTTGTCAAATACAAACGAAAATGCTACATTAGCCAAAACCAAAAAATTTCATGAACGGAACAAGGCCTTAGTTATAACATCTGCTGCATTGGTGATCATATCGATCTGAGTGCCTATATATGTAGGCCTAGTCATAAGTTTAGCAAGTTTTCCAGTTAACAACCTGGCTACAGGTGCATGCGTGGAGAGCTGCTGGAGGCTAGCTAGCTCTCTCTGATGAGTTGTGGTAACGGGGGAGAGATATTTTAGGACGTTCCCATATGGGGTATGGCTTAAGAAAAGGGGAAAACAAACAGGATAAGAAATGACCAAGCCACAGGCTAGTCTTTGGGGGAGGTAGAGAGAAATCAGTCACACGCAGGCGCACCTAGCCAAGGCAGTAAGGCACAAGGCTACAACTAGATCTGTACGCAAGGACCACACTTGCAAGCACAAGCCTGCAGCACCAGATGTAAAGAAGCCAACAGCTATAAAGAGGCGTCCATAAAACAGCCAGTACCACCCCCACATATATAGCTACATAGCGCGACAGGCCCACGCTCAGAGCTTGTCACGTATTCACTGATGCTTACACATGCATGAAAGCCAGAGAAATGAAGAAAGCAAAGAAAAAGAGAGGAGAGAGAGAGTGAGAGAGCGCTGCGTCTATATGTGCGTATGCAGAGAGACAGCGAGAGAGACGATGGCCTTTCCTCTCTCAGTGACAGAGGTACTTGTTTTGTTATGAGAGAGAGAGCTCAAAAGCCACCGAATGCAGTAGTACTTGCCAGAGCTTACTGTGTACTATGCCTGCCCACCCGACCCTTCTCAAGAATTTACTACAACGCCACCGTGTCCGTGTGGACGATGTATCCACGTCTCCCTTACCCCCCTACGCTCCCGGCAGGCCCCATCGCCCACGTCCTCCTAACTAACCAACAATATAGTAAGGTGACACTTACCCGGCCTGCTCCATACAGCACCCATGCAAAACCTATCGCTCGTATACATTTGGCAGTTGGCACTCCTTTCAGCAACACGAGCACACAGGCCTCCTCCCTGCTGCCCTTATTCCCTTGTCTCTCCTCCGATCCATTGCTTCGCTGCTTCCTTCGATTCCTCTCCTTGATCGTCCATACATACACACCCCATCGATCGCCAAGGAAGAGCTAGCTAGCAGGGTGCTGAGAGGGTTTAATTCCCAACCTCGCTCATTGCTAGCCACACCACCAGCCGGTTACTTGGTTCTTCGTACGTACCTGGTGGTACTGCAAATTATTCCGCAGAGGCACGAGAAAATTCTGTACCTAGCTAGCTCCCTCGTCGCCTCGCTCCACCGTACCTAGCTGCATGGGCAGCGGCGGCGAAGGCAGCGACGGCGGCGCCGCGAGCTTTCGGGAGGCTCATGACTTCAGCAACGTCGCGTCCTTCTCTGAGCTGCCGTTCCTGCGCTCCGCCCCGGCCCGTGAAAGCTCCAACAACTCCGGCATCCGCATCTTCGGTATCGACGTCCCACATTCACCGCCGGAGAGAAAGGCTAAAGAGGCCACCGCCACCACGCCCGCTACTACCGCCGCCGCTTCCGCCACGCAAAGCAGCAGTGGCGGTACCAGCACCACCGTCGTCACAGCTGCCACCGACAGCAGCCGCAAGTTCGAGTGCCACTACTGCTGCAGAAACTTCCCGACGTCGCAGGCGCTCGGAGGCCACCAGAACGCGCATAAGCGCGAGCGGCAGCACGCGAAGCGGGTGCAGATGCAGTCCGCAATGGCCGCTGCGGCGGCGGCTGCCGGCGGCGCGCACCACCACCACCTCCTCGGCTACCCGCAGCATCGCTTCGGCGTGGCAGGTCCCACGGTGGCGACATTGTACCCCTCGTGGACAACAATGAGGGCTCCTGCAGCAGGCGCCGCTGCGGCCGGTGCCGTCGCCATCGGCCCGCCGCAGTTCTACAGCGGGATCGGGTCGATCACCCAGCCGATCAACGGGAACCCCCTGACGACTGGGCTCTGGAGGGGGCCGCCTGCTGGGCACGGGAACACGAGCGTACCGCCGGGTGGAGACCGGCGGCCAGTTGCGCTCTCGTCGTCCGTGCTCCGCGGTGACGATCCGAGGGCCTCAACTTCTCTTTTGGCGTCGCCCTCCTCTTCTTCCTCTTTGCTGCTATCTCCACAAGGTCAGTTTGTATGTGAGCAGCCAGCGACCACTGCAGCCGAGGGTGTGAGCTTAGATTTGCATCTATAATTGTTTCCTTTCTCTGATGCTTTTAGCGGATCACCCCAAGAACTGATTTCCCTACCTTTCCATTATCTGCGGTTACTCTTCACTGAATTCAGATCGTGCCTTATTTTCTGACACAGTGCAGAAGAATTCCATTTATCAAAGTTTTGAAACTTTTTGTTTGTGTGCATACACATACAGAAAGATTCATAGATTCTATGATTAGGGTTTGACATTTTTTGTCACTGAACACAAGAAATCAATGCATCAAGTGTAGATTTCATGGAACTTACAACAATGCTACACAAAGGATGTTATAGACTCCAGAAAAATAGACTAAAATCAGAACAGGTTTCTTGTTTTATTTAATAGAACTGTCCTAGTCAAAAACAGATTGCAGGTTACAGCATTTTTCACAAATACCCTAGTGAACTAAACCCATACATGAAAAACAATAGCACAGATAAGAGAAAGAAAAACAACCTATTTCATTTATCATGAAATATTTATGCTTCTCATTTTGCTTTGCTAATAGCCCGCAGGTGTGTGTGTGTGTGTGTGTGTATTGTATACTATTTACACGCAAAAATAATATACATGAATGAAAGATGGAATCGGTAAAAGAGAAATTGAAGGACCACAAGTTTTACCTCGTATAAGTGTACATATGTACGTACCATATGTGGTCATTGCTGCTTATGCGCAATAAGGCCGTTATTTATTATGGTAAGAATGTAGCTGAAGATAAATATATTAGATATTATAAAGAGAACTGGCTGAGAGACCATAAAAAGCACTATATATATGCGCTTATTATCAGTTGAACTCTGGAAAGTTTTTTTTTTAAGAAAAAAGATAGGAATTTCTGAAAAGTTGAAGATGTGTGCAGAGTGTTGACTATATCTAAAAGGTTCAACTATATATTTTTAAAATTCATCAATCTTATATCACACAAAGAGTAAAGTTCCTACACACACTTGCAACAAGAAAGACAAAGGAAAGTACAAGTATGAGAAGAGGGAGCAGAAGGGATAAAGAGTGCAGAAAGACTAGCCACATGAGAAATGACAGATCAAACTGGTCAGGAAAAAAATGAACTGATCCGAAAAGGCCGCCCCCAAGTTACTCCCACACTAGTTCCATCCAAAATGGGGTTTGTATTGTTGGTATATGAAGCAGTGCCATATAACTGGATCACGGCCTGATGTTGTCCTAGTTTAGGGTTTCGTCCTTAATGAAGCTCTAGACTGTCCGCTGAAAGGATAACCTTATCTAATGCCTACTAATAAGTAAGAGTATATATAAGGGAAATGTATCTTGTACCACAACCTTCATAAAAACCCGTGCAAACTATGGCAAAAAAGTAGTCTAAATTTACCAAAAAAAAAACACACCCATAGATAATATGATGATACACAACCTTGTAAAACATCTTGTCCAAACTCGAATTCGTTTGTGAGATATACAAATAACAAATTTCTAACAAATCATGTGTACAACTTTCTGGCTTGAAGTTTGTTATTTTTATATCTCACAAATAGAGTCGAGTTCGGACAAGATATTTTACAAGGTTGTGTATCATCATATCATCTACATATGTGGTGAATTTAGACGTTTTTTTTTTTTGTCATGGTTTGCATGGATTTTCACGAAGCTTGTGATTTCCACCAGATACCCACTGGAGAGCTTGTGGAGTTTTGTCACAATGAGGCTAAAGACAGCACAAAGAATAATTCACCTTAATAACTTTTAACATTATTAGAGTTATTGAAGTAGATTCGTTGCAGTGTTTACCTTCTCCAGGAATGTTGAGTTGTGGCCAGAAAAGAATCATCACCACTGATATCATTTCCGTACTGTGAGATCATTGTTTGGTCCACTAGCAGCTCTGGCTGAACTGTTGTTTTATTCTAGAAAATGCAGGAGAAATACATTACATTGTATGAAATGCATGTCGTTAGCACATAGTAGTATAAGGAAGGAAGTAACAGTACTATTACAACACAAACCGACATGGGCACGCGCACACAGAGAGATAACGGTTAAAAATGAAGTTAAAAGAAACGAACTGAATGCTAGTAATGTGAATAACGCCTTTCTCATAAAAAAGAGAACGGATTGACGAGCAGCAAAAATACATAGAACAGCTGTTACTTTATCAGGTGGACTAGTATATAATCTGGTACTTGAACCCATGGAATAGTTGGTTATTTACTTAACTGTACATGTACATGTGTGATGAAAATGGCTTTGGAGTAAATAAACGTTTACCAACCATGGCACCATGCAACAAGTAGCTCCGTAGCTAGCCAATACCCTGTCTGTCTTAAGCAAGTGGTCTCAGAGTAGGACATCATATCAATATCCTGCTTTGGGGCTTTAAATGTCCAATGCTATCATTTTTGATGTTGCTGCTCCTGTTTCTGCTGCTAGTGCTACACTGCGGTTCCTGTCACTGTTGTTGGTGATAGATCCAATGCAACTTCACGATGTGTCGTTTTCTCCTTCCTGCATGCAAATACGAACTGATCGCATAATTCAAAAATGCCAGGGACAGAATCTAGCACTTTTATCTTGCATGCAGGCAACCTTTGTACTAGTTTTCTAATCCCTATTCTAACCTTTGCACTAGTTTTTTGGAGTTTGGAATGCAACAGCATTTTGTGTTAAGTAAATCACCAATGAAATGAACACCTTGAATATTCCACTGCCAAATGCCAAGGAGTTGTTCTTCCGGTTGAACTTGCCATCGATACCCTCAGATTAAAAAATCCAAAGCTGGTACAATTGTGATGTTTGACAGCAACGCGAGGAGAAGAAAGAAACACCTAGAGGCAGCATTTCACATTTCAGGCACAGACCTCATCAGGTCAATCACCAGCAGTTTCCAAGACTAGATCGAAATTGCAGCTCTAGGCCCAATAGTTCCGAAAACTTTTTGGTTTTCGGAACTGTAACACTTTCGTTTTTATTTGACAAACATTGTCCAATCATAGAATAACTAGGCTTAAAGATTCATCTCGCGATTTACAGGTAAACTGTGCAATTAGTTTTTATTTTCGTCTATATTTAGTGCTCCATGCATGTGCTGCAAGATTCGATGTGACGGGAAATCTTGAAAAGTTTTTAGTTTTTTGGGTAAACAAGGCCATCTGTCTGCAACTGTACTACCACCATGTTATACTAGAGCTAGACTTTTTAGACCATATATAGGTCCTTTCCTGGACAGCAGGCCTTTTATTTCCTCCAATATTGCAACAACACAGATTTGTAGCCTGTACTGCATGTATAGCTCAATCAGTCGGTACTGAATCTTGCTATATAAGTAGCCTAAATAGGGGTGCACCACACCTATCTCTGCCTACAGGTAGATAGACTCCAATCTAATTTGCAATGGGAATTGGAAAGTTATGTTCGCTCAGTTAAATGATACTACATTTTTTAACTGTTTGAAAAGTGAGCCCGCGTTAGGCCTGGCAAGTGGCAAGTATGGACATAGCAAGTTGAAGGCAAGAGCCATGGATCATGTGAGCCCCAAAAGAAAAGGGTTTCGCAAATTTGAAGGCAGTGGAAGATGACAGTACAAATTGTACAATGCTATACAAGATGACAGGCTTTGGCGCAGGGTGTAGCAGTTAAATCCTGGTTCTTCTGCTCGGGACACAGAAAAAGCTGGGCATTGAAACAGGTAGAAACAGAGAAGGAACCCACACAGCCTCCAAGCTCCATCTCACAACAAAAAAGAATAAGTATGTGTTTGAAGGTCAGAGTTAACAGCTGCTTACCATAGTAGCAACATGAATCTGTAATGGTCACCACCCCCTGTCAGGGCAATAGCCCTGTGCTGTCCAACGGGTGACCAATGTGATGCAAATGCAGCTCTTCCACAGCGACGTGTGTTCTGTTCTGCATGCACACGAGAAAACCAAATAACTGCTTAATTCCAACCAACATCATTAACAGAAACTGAAGCAAACACGTCATGTGAAAGTGAGTACAGTGACAAGAAGTGTTTCTGTCAATTCAATGTCATGATAACCCACTAATTTCACTGAAACAATGAGTATGTTGAGCTGCAGATGTCATGGTATGCAATACTTACTACCTACTCATCTTCAAATAAACTTTCTAGCGCTGCAGTCGTGTTCAGCTTAAAAAGCTTCAAGGGCTAAGCTTGTGTGCTCTTATAACCACTTAAGGCCAGCGTCACAATATAATGAAAGTCAGAAAATTTCAACTTATGAGTCCGGATGCGCCAGCACATATATTGTTCAACGTTAAATGCTTTGGATGAGATATGGAAGCAACGAGTGGTTCATTTTTCAGTGAACTTGGTATGCGATTCAGTTTATGCATGTCTCTTATCATCATATCATCCTCCTATATATATTCTGAATTTAAGAATTAGTGATTGTCGAAACTTGACTATAGGTCAATGATTGGGACTTCACGGGCATGCAACAAAAGCAGCCACAGGTAAATGTTCTTGCCCAGACAGGCAAGGAAACCAGGCATACATACACAGAGTGTGGATATAAAACAGGCATACATGTGCAGCGAAGGTACCATGCATCCTCATAGCAAGACACCAAAACCTTGGACCCATGTTCCTTATTCCCTCAATTGACAGGAATCCAATGTGCATGTCACACATATATATGCTATTCCCCTCTCATTCATGTACCTCCTAGTTCTGTTCAATGGCCTAAAGTAGAGGGTTATCCTAGGTCTCCAAACAAATAAACCTTGCTTGCAAAAGGCAGAGTTTAAAACAAAGCTTGCAAAAATATAGGTAGTTCAAAACATAATTTTCAAGACTGCTGCATTCCTGTCACCTCTTGCAACATTACAGATGGAAGCTTGCAAAGGATTATATTATGAAAAGTATGCTAAATAACATTGCGATAGACAGTTGACAGTATCTGGTCATTGCCCATAAAACTAAAAGGTTAGCCCATATTGCTCCCAGGTACAATATATGGAAATAGTACTAGCATATAGCTTAGTGCTCGTAAACACAAGATTGAAGATGAGAGCGGTACCTCCATTCTCCGGTTATGAACCTAATACCTAAAATCTTATGATTTTCAAGCAGACAGATACATTGAGTTACAAGCAAAGCTGACTAATACCGAATATGACAACCAAAACCAAAACATTTTTGTCCATTTAGTACTACTATAAATGGACTAAACAAGAATAATATCAACTTTTTTAAAAATAAGAATAATATCAACTTGATGACACAACTTTTAGGAGCTATTGAGTTCAGCAGTAAGATTGAGGATGACCATGGCACACATTATTAGGGAACATGATTGAATGTTTCATTTATCATACTGCTATAAAGTTATTGTCACCAATGTAAGAAAGAAAAAGGGGACTTCACTGACTGAATGAGCTGACATTCTATCTCCAGGAGAGCAGTTAAAGATGTACAGAGCATGTGATGATGTTTCCACTCTTTGAAGCAATCAATATCCATGATAAACATGAGTTCATGCTTGGATGTGACTGAAGTGACTATATTCAAGACTGCATACAGAATAATGCAACTTCAGCTCTCAACATACTACATAGAGGCAGAAAGAGTTGATCTAGAAAAATCCAAGTGATGCAAATATGATTTTTTCCAAAGAAGATACAAAGCAGTTCAAGAAATCCAAGTATATATATCATTCTAGGTTTCAAGAAATAAGGAAACACCTTACTCACCAACAGTGACTTCTATGTTCCAAAAGTGCACCAAAGAAAAGCATCACCATGATCTGGGAGATAACTCCTATGGAAATCCATTTGTGGGATGATGAACACATACTGATACAGGTTTCCAGATTCAAGCAGGTGTAGTTTTCCATCATTTAGCCGCATTCCTCGAGTACCAATACAAGAAAAAACTATTAAGCACTTGGAAACTACGCAATTGAACTAGAAGTTTCCCAATTGTAGCTCCTTGGGATGCCAAGCATCATTGAAGGAAATCATCGGAACTGGAACATGGGCCAATAAACAAGAGTAGTATGTTCCACTAGTCGCTTCCCCCTTTTCCCATCTTACTTATCCCTACTCATTGTACTAATCGTTTCATGACTCTTGCTTGTGGTTCTATAGCAGGCGGTGGAAATCAAAGTGTTTGAGCAATGAAGCTACTGATGGACCACCTATATGACTGGTTTGAGTTCTTACACAATACTGCATATTGCAAATACTTCAGAAGAAAATAAAGAATGTCTGGCTCAATATGGCCGCCTACAGTGTACTTGTGTGTCTTCTTTGACATGTTTTACAAACATTTGCTTCTTGCTACATTTTGTTCCTTCAAGCATATAACCTACTAGAATGCATATAAAAACTAATCAAAATAAACCGTCATATACCATATTTCCGAATCTACAATATGATGTTTGCAAGAAGTTTGTATAAACATTCTGTTTACATTTTTTTTGCTTTGTTTCTTTAATAATTTGTTTAGGTGTGAGAGTTCAATCATAGAAGTGGCCGAGCATGACAAGAAGGGTCACAGTTGAATCATGCTAGATGATGTATGTAAGGTTAGTTAGCAGCAGCAATATATGCACCAACTGATACTACTCAAAGATCCAAATCAAAATAATGAATTAAAGAAATCCAAGGTAACCTCAATGCTCCTTTTAGGCTTATTAGTTTTGTTTACATGTTATTACAAACCTGCACACTGTATCTAAACTGTTGTCATTAATACGCAAGATTAATCTCTAATGAAAGAGTCAGCACAGTTGGTCAAGTAGCAGGTTGAATGGTAGTGACATACTCTAACTTCAAGGAGGAGGCTGTCGCAAGAATTTCAGTAGTTGATAGGTACCTAACCCACTAAAGTTTCTTTCTAACACTGTTCCAGTATGACATAACAAGAATAATAGGTGCAGTAATTTTGGGTCGCCACTTGTCGCGATAATATCATATCACAATATGTGGGTGGATGATGTGCTTAAATATGAAAGAGAAAATGAAAATTCAAGATGGAAGGAATTGCAAATTACAGGCGTAAAAAATAAGTATATGTTTCATGTTTCCATTAACCAGCAAACATAATTAATATTAAATATCAGGAGTCATAACCTGTAGATGAACCAATTCGACAGAACCTCAGCAATCAGCACAACAAATAGAACATCAACTATTTCAATTACAATGTCAAATAATTGTCCTTGGGTGCTACCGTTGTCATTTATACATGTTGCGACATGCTTGGTTTGTGCCCAAACTTTAGGGAAACAAAGGGCACATGACAATAAATGAAAGAGCTAGTTGTTCATGAATTTAAAACATATCTTCTATTGCATTCCGACAGAAGCATAATATCTCAATATTTGTTTAATTTATGCAGTTCGAAATGTTGACTAATAATCAGTTATGAGTTCCCACGTCATTGCATTATACCCACAACAAAAGGGAAGGATTGAGTATATAATTACCTGCGTCGAGCATCGTGTGCTAGAAATAACCCTATGCTGAATTTGATCACAGTATCATCAGAGTTCACCAAAACACCTACCCGCCACTCCGGGATTCTGGTAGACCAGTAAGGAGCACTGCGAGTCTCTAGGACACGATCGATGTTCGGGAGAAGCAGCCGCTGCTCTTCGTCGAACACCTAGCGCGCGCCGTCGAGCAAGTTGATGGTACGGCTACATTCGCCGCCAGATTGAAACCCACCCATCATCTAGATCCCGTAAAGCGCCATCCACCTCCCTCCGGCGGCGGTGCGCGCAGCAGCACGAAGTGGCGGCCGCATCGCACCGCAAGCGACGGTAGGAACATGCGCGATTGCGCCGAAGTGACCGATGATCTCGCCGCCACGGCGGTGGAACGAGAGAGGACGGGAGCTCGGGGCGCGGTTAAGCGCCGAGAGGCAAGCGCTCGGCGCTCGGCGGTGATGTGGGGTGGGAGTCGAGGATGGATTGGCGTTACGAATTTAATCGGGCTCCAGTTGCAGAGTCAGACTCTGGACTCTGGTGGACTCAAGCTCGAGGTCGAGGGTGGAGCAGAGCGGCGGGAAGAGCGATCCTCTTCCGCCCCAACGCTCGCTGACATGTGGGTCCCATGCACTGACAGACAGAGAGGCGCCGCTGCGTCGTCACTTGTTTGTCGCGCTCCCGGCCTCTCCCACCCCCAATCCACTCCATAGGGGGCGCAGGAACCCATGGCTTCCCTGCCTCTGTGCCGCTCGCCGTCCTCCCTAGTACCCTCATGGCCTCACCGGCCAATCCCCGCCTCCTTCAACCCTAAGAATCCCTCCTCCCCTGTCGCTGCTCACGTCTCCGTCCAGGACACGCCTCCCCAACCTCAAGACCCGGCGCCTCCATCTGATTCCAGCCCAAATGGCACCAAGCCCAGCAGCAACACCACGAGGTTCCTCTGGGTCAACCCCAACAGCCCGCGCGCCGCCGACGTCGCACGCGCGCGTGCCGGGTCTGGCCGACGCGCGCGTCTTTCCTCCGCCGCGGCGGCACTCGGCGCGTGCGAGCCCGCTGAGGCCGCCGTAGAGGCCGCGCTTGAGGCCGCCTTCCCCGAGCCTCCCTCCGAGCAGGACGCCGTCATCGTGCTTAACACGGCTGCCGCCGCCAGGCCGGAGACCGCCCTGCTCGCTCTCCGCTGGTTCCTGGGGAACGCCAAGGTCCGTAAGAAGGTCATCCTCTACAACGTCGTGCTCAACCTGCTGCGCAAGAAGCGGCACTGGAGCGAGACCGAGGCGCTATGGGCCGAGATGCTGCGGGACGGCGTGCAGCCCGACAACGCCACCTTCTCGACCGTCATCAGCTGCGCGCGCGCCTGCGGCCTGCACAGCAAGGCCGTCGAGTGGTTCGACAAGATGCCGGAGTTCGGGTGCTCGCCGGACATGCTCACGTACTCTGCGGTGATCGATGCGTACGGCCGTGCTGGCAACTCCGAGGCGGCCCTCCGCTTGTACGATCGCGCTCGCGCGGAGAAATGGCAGCTGGACCCTGTGATCTGCTCTACGGTGATCAAGGTACACTCAATCAGTGGCAACTTCGACGGTGCACTCAACGTGTTCGAGGAAATGAAGGCAACCGGCGTGAAGCCAAACCTGGTCGTGTACAACACAATGTTGGATGCCATGGGCCGCGCATTGCGACCTTGGGTGGTGAAGACCATCCACAGGGAGATGGTTGACCAGCAGGTGCAGCCCAGCAGGGCGACCTATTGTTGTCTCCTGCATGCATACACCAGGGCACGCTATGGCGAGGATGCCATGGCTGTGTACCGACTGATGAAGGATGAGGCAATGGACATCGACGTGATGCTGTACAACATGCTTCTGTCCATGTGCGCCGACATTGGCTATGTCGACGAGGCTGAGGAGATCTTCAGAGACATGAAGGCGTCCATGGATGCCTGTTCCAAGCCTGATAGCTGGAGCTACTCATCAATGGTGACGCTGTATTCATCCACTGCCAATGTCCTGGGTGCAGAGGGCATACTGAATGAAATGGTGGAGGCTGGCTTCAAGCCAAACATCTTTGTCCTGACCTCACTCATCCGATGCTATGGCAAGGTGGGGCGCACTGATGATGTGGTCAAGTCATTTGGCATGCTCCAGGACCTCTGTATCATCCCCGATGACAGATTCTGTGGCTGCCTTCTCAGCGTGGCGGCGAACACACCAGTGGAAGAACTGGGCAAGGTCATCAGCTGCATTGAGACGAGCAATGCTCAGCTTGGTGCCGTGGTAAAGCTCCTGGTGGACAGGAGCTCCTCCCCTGAATCTTTCAGAGAAGCAGCTAGTGAACTGCTGGGCTGCTCCCGCGGCGTGGTGAAGATGCCTTACTGCAACTGCCTGATGGACCTATGCGTGAACCTGAACCAGATGGAGAAGGCCTGCGCGCTCCTGGACGCCGCACAGCAGCTCAGCATCTACGCCAACATCCAGACGAGGACCCAGACACAGTGGTCGCTGCACCTCAGGGGCCTCTCCGTTGGCGCGGCACTGACCACGCTGCACGTCTGGATGAACGATCTGTATACGTCGCTACAGACTGGCAACGAAGGGCTGCCGCCGTTGCTTGGAATCCACACGGGGCAGGGGAAGAACACGTACTCGGACAGAGGGCTGGCTGCCATGTTCGAGGCGCATCTGAAGGAGCTCGATGCACCGTTCCACGAGGCACCAGACAAGGCCGGCTGGTTCTTGACGACGAGCGTTGCGGCCAAGCACTGGCTGGAGACGAAGGCTGCATCAGAACTAGTAACTGTGTAAACTTGGTTCTCTAGCGCGTACATAGGATTATTTTTCTGTGTAAGCTGCATGTGTTCTCCGATACCAGACAGATTTCTGCAGGTAGATGATCAATTGGGTCCTTGTTCCTTCAGTTTCTAAAGATCCATCTATGATCTATTCATTTCGTCCCAAAGCTCAAAGAGCAACAACAGTTTGAACTCCGCTTATTGAGAAAGTGGCAACTTCCATTTAACCTCAACGTCAGCATGTATGCATGGAAGCAGGAGCCAGTGTTTTTAGAACAAATGTTTAGCCACTAGATATTGACAACCAAAAGGGGAAGCAAAACTTAATCAGCAGACTGATATGGAAGCAGTGATATGCTGGGCTGGATATTTGATCAGCTGAGGCCTTGTTTGGATGTTGTCGTATTTACTTCAATCCATGTGTGTTGGTGTGGATTGGAGTGGAATTTAGTTCAAGTTCCACTCCAATCCATCTCAACACATGTGGATTGATGTGAATACGAC
>Ga0182004_10002572_pt1 | contig 14191 bp, 14 predicted proteins | sample Sormic07211540_1_FD_120479 | JGI IMG/M metagenome (GOLD analysis project Ga0182004, IMG submission 120479) | Endophyte microbial communities from Sorghum bicolor roots, Mead, Nebraska, USA - 072115-40_1 MetaG | ecosystem: Host-associated > Plants > Roots > Unclassified | place: USA: Nebraska...
ATCATGGGTGCAAAGACCAAAATTGACTCCAGCACTAATATGTGTGAGCTAAAACAGATCCATCTATCTATCATACTTTGAATTCTTATGCAGATAGCAACTAAGCAAGGCATGCCAACGAGGAACACATTTTTTTCCAGAACATATTGGATAACTGATTGGTTTATACAATTTGAAAATCGACATGCATCTGCATGGCAATACAGAAAATAGTAATGACAATCTCCAGAATCAAATTACGCAAATCCTCTGTTGGGATCTAGCTTTAGGTAACCATCTGCTGGTTCTTACTGTGATCAAAGGGTCGAACATATCCAAGTATAGCATCTACGGCCACATCATTTAGCATTAAAGATAAACAAGTAAACTAACAAACCTTTTCCTGCCTCAAAACCATATGAACTTTAACTATGTCAGATATATTTACATATGAAGCAAACCATTTTTCTACGGAAAGGGAATTTTCATAATTTCGTCAAACATACCATAGCCACACACAAAGAACTCAGACTAAGGAAAAAATAGAAATAGAAAGTAAGGCATATTGCATACCTTTACCTTAATGGTACTACTATAGGAATGTACAGAAATTTCCGACCTGCATGGAGGTGGGTAACGCATGCATGCTGTGTCTCACTCTAAAATCCTACAATTATCCAACCGATAAATGTTCAGCTAAACATATATAAGGGTCATTCATCCTCTGTTTCACTATCATAATAACTGACAAAAATCTAAACACTGAACATTGGCATGATGACTAAAGTTGCCAAAATGAACTTAATAAAAGTACAATCATCTTAACATCTTAAGGAAAAAGGCACTGCATTTGATTTCAAAATGGGATTGCACGTGTTTGAGGTGCTTACGATAGGATTGTGCAATTCCCAGCCACTTGTGTGTAAATGCACCTAGGCAGACTGAGCCGAGAAGGAAGAAGAAATGTTATGACAATCTCTATTCCAGTGTCATCCTCATCAGGTTCACAAAGCCCAGATCCTATTTTGTCAAACCTGCAGTGAACCAAGAACCAGAAAATTTAGGTAAAATACTTGTCAGAGATAAAGCAATCTAATCAAAGGTACATTCGCGAGTACAAGAAACCATTGACGCAAGTCGCCAACAACGCTGTCGAAGCTGAATCCATGAACCTCATCAAGCAACAGGCACCAACAGGGCCATCTGGATTCACGGTTTAGGTGGCTGGGCGACCGGGTGGGGTTCAGATCGGTGGTGAAGGAGGTGCAGTGGAGGCAAGGTATGAATCCAGCAGTGTCCAAATCCTTGCGAAGCTTTAAATAAAAAAGAAATCCATGCTGAGGACCTGGCCGTTCACATGCACCGATGCACGAGATGATCTCAGCAATGCAAAAGAGGAGGGCGACAATTTGAAGACCCACCTCATGCTGCATCTGCATTCGGGGAGGCCGCCTTCACATGCCGCCGCAGCTTGTCGCTGACCTCCGCATTGCTGTACCATCTCTGGAAGAAGGTAGAATGGAGGAGCCGGAGAGACCGAGAGCAACAGCAATAGATGGATTTGGTGGATCGACGGATGCAAAAGCTATGAGTTGAACCAAATAAAATCTTCGCGTCCGAGGCCACTCTCCCAGCTAGCTGGATGCTTGCCCTCAGTCACTGCCTGTGGGCTCACGTAAGAGCAGGGCCACCTGCCAGCGGTGACAATGGATCGCTCGAGTGTCGCCCCGCCGAACACTTGCCACGCGTCAGCATGCCGAGCCATGAGCGACCGCGTGAATCGCTCTGGTGCAAGCAATCCCGAGTGATCTTTAAGAACCTGATACACACACATTTCCTATTTTTATAAGCACCTTTGAACTCACCCGTATAAACGCACGCATGCACACCCTATCCCTATGAGCATATTCGAAGAACTAAGGTGGACCGATAAATCTTGAGATTGATGAAGTACATTCGAAGAACTGAGGTGGACCGATAAATCTTGAGATTGATGAAGTCACTCTTGAGATTGATGAAGTACATTTGAAGAACTGAGGTGGACCGATAAATCTTGAGATTGATGAAGTCACCACAGATACCTTGTTGTCGACGAACATGTCGCCTACCACTAAAAGAATAGCACCGTTAAATTCTAGAATAAATCCAGAAAAATACGAGCATCTGTATCAAGTCGAAGGCTTGAACCCGGGTGAGCAAGTTCCACCATAAGGAACCTAACCAGCTGAGCTACGCTCAGTTCACCAATCAATTAAAATTTAATGAAAACCAAATAACGGTCTAACACTTCAAACATGCATACTAATCCTAGAAAACACATTTATTACCTTAGGGAAATAAAATATGCATACACTTACGTTAAATTTGGCAAAGACATTTAATTCAAAGATTTCCTAAAAGGGTTTCATTTTTACAAAATCTTTTAAGCATACTATCATAAATAAATATGTTTTAAAAATATAAGAAGATATAGTTTGAATATGAGCGGGAGCTCAAATCCAAACTTTAAGTATTTTAAAATATTTATTTACTCATTCTTGTATGGAGCATACGTTTAGACATAACTTTCCAAAATATGGTTAAAACAATTCCTCCGATAATTTTGAAAATCTTATTAGTCCAAAATAGGTGTTGGCTCAGAACCCAAAAGGTATTCAAAGGTTTTTGGTTTTGTTTGCAAGTCTTAAAATTCTCTTAGACAGAAAACTTGAGTTGAGATTTTTTATAAGACAAGATAAAAAAGGGAGTTTGACTATGGTTTATATGGAGGCGCACGATCAAGTAAAAAAAAGTATGTATTTCAAGCATCGGCAAGTGAATCCACATATCCACGCGTAGGATTGCATTACTTGGTTTTTCCTCCAAAGTTATTAGTTATAACAAGTTAGTTCCCGTTTGAGGAGTGTTCTTTTCAAAAAGTTTCTAGGAATCTTGTACACTTTAGCGAGGAGTGATTTTTAACCGTTTGAGGAGTGTTCTTTTCAAAAAGTTTCTAGGAATCTTGTATTGTACACTTTAGCGAGGAGTGATTTTTAATTTATCTCCGCAAAATTAATTGAAAACCAATGAAGCTATAAAAATTGACTTCAAAGGTTTTTCATTTTCTAGCTTCAGCTCTTTGAACATTGTACCAAGGAGGTGGAGGCACAATCAAACAATATTGTTCGTTGCGACTTGTGTATAATAATAGCCCCTATAGCTCAGTGGTAGAGCGTCAGTCTTGTAAACTGAAGGTCCGTAGTTCGATCCTGCGTGGGGGCATGACTTTTCCTTATTTAATTTTTTATATTTAAGAACCGTTGTTTATATAAAAGAAACAACTCAAAATATCCTTGCCTGCACCGTAAACAACGTTTATTTTTAATCGTTTTAATCCTGCACCAATAGTTATATTGCACTGACATAAAACGCATCCAAAAAGTCTTTTATTCATTTTAATCATTTCTTGAGAAGCAACTCACAACATCATTGTTCTAAGACCTTGTTTAGTTCACCTAAAAAATCAAAAACTTCTAAGATTTCCCGTCACATCAAATTTTGTGGCACATGCACGAGCATTAAATATAAATGAAAACAAAAACTAATTACACAGTTTGCCTCTGAATCGTGGAACGAATCTTTTAAGTCTAGTTACTCTATGATTGGATAATGTTTATCAAATAAAAACGAAAGTGGTAGTGTCAAAATCCAAAAAAAATTGGATCTAAACAAGGCCTAAAAAAATTCACAACATCATTGCCTAGAACATAAACAACACTTATTTTCTTCATTTTAAACAAGCTACTCCTGCACCAATAGTTACATTGCACTGACATAAATCACACAAGACCAGAGGAAACACAGATGCTGTAAAAATGAGTCGTTTGTACAATGGTGTATGAAAGCTCGACAGTACGAGTGTAACTGTTACAGATGCTGATGGAGACAAGGAAAAAAAGTCTGACAGCCTAAGCTTTGGAAACCAAGGGCTACTCAGTTGCTGGAACAAAAAGAATTAACAAGAACAGACAAAATTAGAATCTAAGCTTGTTAACAACTGTTTTCTATCACTCCATCCTCATGGAATCTGACTAAGCCGGTAGTGAGGCTATTCTCACACTGGATCTCATCTGTATCATTTAGTGCGGTTACTGCATGTCAAGAAAACAAAGTATGTTGATTAAACTCCAGAAATGTTATGTTATTTACAGGAATCAAAACTACATACTACCCACATTCCAAATTATATGTCAATTTGATTTTTACTATGTATCTAGACATAGCATATATCTATCTACATAGCAAAGGCTATAACCTAGAAAAGCCAAAACAACCTATAATTTGGGGCGGAGAGAATAGCAAAAATAAGCACATGATCCAACACACATTGATTTTCTTAATCAGTCTACCATCCTTACATGAGAGTGACAACACGAGCTTATACTATAGTATTGGTGATTACAGCAAATGACAATGTACACAAACCTTAGGAAGAAGCCTTGCTGATCGTCTTGGTAATGTAGAAGGCTTCATCTTAGCGGAAGCACTTCGTAAGCTAAGTTGTATATTTCTGGGAGGTTCACTATAGGCTGGCGGTGTCATACTCTCCTCAAGCTCCTCAGCATCATTCTGTCCCTTTTTGTCCATAGAATCATGACTTTGTGCTGACCTACAGAAGAAAGGAACCCTTTAGGCATGCAACTAGTAATTGAAAACAGAAGATGAACAGTGTTTATAGAAACATACTCTGCACCGAACTTTGGAGTCGGGGAATTAATAGCATTGTCCTTCAGGATGATAGAAGTAAGTTAGTAAATTGCTCTGGGGACACCAAGATCTATACATCATTATATACTAGCAAGCATAAATCAACCAAAACACCATAAACTTGGCACAACAAAGCATTCCGATAATAAAACACCTTTCATCATGCACAGAAAACATCAGACCATCATAAACCGAACAGGGAGTCACATAAACGGAATGCCATATCAAAAATGGAGATTTTTTCCCCCAAACATAGTCAGTGCAAGATTATTTAACAAAATAAAAGTCGGCACTGGAGGTTCATAAATCTACTTTCTTAAATCATTCCTGGCTTTCGGAATGTATAATGTGCTGTAAGTTTTGCCAGTCAGAGTACACAAAGGCATTGGTAACTAATACCAAAAATGCCAGCTAAGGAGGTCAGTGGAATATCAATTACCAAATAAGCAGGTTTGCAGTTGCAGAGCTAAAAGTGGGACATGTAGACTTTCCCATGGACCAAAATAATATATTTACCAGCTTTCCTTCTCTCCCCCTTTTACTACAAAGTGCAAACCAGTAAAATTAGTCAGTCGTGCATTTACTATTTTTGTAAGAGCAGACACTATAACTAGTTGAAAGTGACCCTCACGTCCATGACTACAGAAAACAGACAAAAACATCTTAAGATTAGTTGAATATAGACAAGCATGTAGTGACCCATTTGTGTTTCTAAAAGGTATAGGAAAAAAGTGATATAGGGAAAATTTTATTACATGTGTTGCGTGATTTGGCTAAACCGGAGGAACTCACCACACCGAGTGCTCGGATGACACAGTGATTTTAGTAAGTCAGAACAAAGTCAAAAATTATGGCTTAAAATAAGAGTGCATGCAATGCTGATGTAGTTAATAAAAGGACATTGTCAATCTTGGAGCTACATTATGTTACATATTTGATTTCAACTCCATCCATTCATTTTTCAGATTCATATTTTTTTATTCATAAATTGTCCATCCAAACCTCTAATTATAAATATAGAGTACATTAGGAACATCAACAGAACCTCCAAACTCCAATGTGGCACTTTTTATTGTTCGAGGAAAATAAAATATATGTGGCTCTTTGACTAATATTAATACATAAAAATCTATTATCTGATTATCTCAAATAGAATGAAATATAAGTTATGAATTTAGTAACATCAACCTTATGATAAGTTATTATAGAGAATTCTTTTAGGCTGTTATAATGATCAAAGCCAAAAAGGTTCGACTTAAGACAAAACCTAAATGGACTTACATTTGGGATCGAAGATAGCATGGAGTGGGTATGATACAAGACTAAAGTAGCACTTGACTAATTGCCAATTTACCAATTTATGAAATCCCCTGATGGAAGCTTGCCTAGGGCTTAATCTAGTTTACCCTTTTTGCTCTTTCAACCTATTTTCTATTTAAACATACATGTGGGATCTAGGAAGAGAATAGATCTCCAAGTCCATGGTCAGCAAGCATAGTCATAAGGCCTATCTACACACACTTTGCCTTATTTAGGGGAATACGGTAGGGTTACACCCTGCACTTTTAGAAGCCAAGCATGCTGAGAAGACTGGTTCTTGTGCAGAACTCGGAAACAATTTCTCATGGTGGTGTTCCTAAATGCTGTTGCTTAAAGGTTTAAAGAACCAATTCATCTTGGAGACCGTGACACTTAGGGTGACATTAAAATCCCCTGGTTCAAGAGCAAATCAGCAAGTTCATGTTATTTATTCAAACCTTGTGGTTGCTACAAATCAGCAAGCGATGACTAATGTGCCAATGAGGTGGTGCTATTGTGTCCTACTCGATAATGAATAATCTGACAAGTGACAACATTTGTCATGGTAAACATAATAGTGGTTCAACCAGAATTTCAACATAATAGGGGTTCAATTTCTAGTCACGGATCACAATTATCAGAGCGACATGGGGAATTCAGGGACAAGTTTATGATTGCTTAAGTTCTTCTGACCCAGAGAAAATAGTTAGAAAATGAATAACAACATATATCAACTATGAAAACTACGAGACATACAGAAAAAGAAGTCTTGTCTTCGTAAACTGTAAGATGGCATAAGAAACGAAGAAAAAGAATCCAAGATGGAGAAGGGACCATTTATGGCAAACGTAAAAAAAAAGGTCACTAAGGGTGCATTTGGATGGGTGCTCCGAGCAGCCTGGACAAAATTCGGTCGTTAGACATGGGCAAGGGCGTCGTTTGGATAGCAGTCATGATTTCCCTTACGCTGACTCATGTGCCCACGAGCAGTTTCATTTTTTGCCCAAGCTTGGCCTATTCATGGGCGACCAAATCAAACACCAAATTTTGGCCGGGCGGCGCCTTGGAGGGGCTGACACATGGCAGCACCCAAACAGACCCTAATTTGGATTCCATGTTATTTTAGTACTTCGTAACCCACTTATTTTTGTACTTTGAGGTTATAAATATAATGTCTTCTGTGATGTTAATACTATTGTTTTATTAAATAAACCATCCGGTTGAGTTTTTTTAAAATCCTAGAGATGGGAAATTTGTCTAGTTACTATTCCCCATTCTTCCCTTTTCCTCTTAAATCAGCCAACCTTCCTGCTGCAACTAAATTGATCTAAAATGAGGACAGTAGTACGAGACACCCCCCCCCCCCTCTCTCTCTCTCCTCATTCATACCATGTCCACCAGTGATTTATTTTAGAAGATTTGGGTTTGGTTAAGAGACTTTAAGACAGGTTTGGAAAACAGTGATATGGAAGTCGAGTTTGTTTAGGCAAGGATGGATCCAATCCATAAGGTTCCATCTATAGGCTTGTTTAGGGGTCAAGTTTTAAGTCCCCATGCCTCTGGCCTCGTGCCCCTCCATCTCTCTCCCTAGTGCTGCCACCTCCCTGCTGTCCGTGCACGACATCACTTTCCTCGTCGGCGACAATGGGTTGCCGACAACATCCCTTCCCCTGGCCTATTACCAACTTCAGCTACAATCTTCCTGCAACGAACCAGTCCCCTGACCTCCATAGTCTTCAATATGATGTTGTCCATCAGAGATCACATAATTACAAAGGATGGCATTTGATTCAAGCGTAACAAACAATGGCCCATAGCTATTTGTCCAAACTCCAAAACATCTGCCTACATTACAGCTGGGAACCTGAACTGAAATATGTACTAGAATTGAATCATGAGGTTTGCATCCAACCATATATGCAGTGAAATATGATGACTGAACCTTAACTTGTGAAACAATATAAAAATCGCCAACTTGACCACTTGCTACTGACAAGCCATCATGGTAAATTACATCCAAGACAACATGCTCCCAGAAAACCATGAGAACAAACTAAAGCATGGCTGGTTAAGAAACACATAGCATAGCATTTGTAACATCCAATACAAACACATTTTCCTTAGCTAAAGTATTAAGGCATATCAAATTATGTAACTATATCAAGTCAAGTATAAGAAATTACCGAAGCAGCAGAAGATGTTGGATGTGTGTGGTCAAAATTGCCAGGAATAAAATGACCAGCAGAACTAGAAGGCGACTGGGCATCTGTAACTGGCAGTTTTGCTACTGTCTTACTGGCTAGTTGAAAAGAAATGGACAAACTGTCATCACGACCTATATTTTCTTCCACTGCCACTGCCTTCACAGGTTCATTTTCCATTAGGGTTTCATGAGTGCCACCATTGTGAGCAGGCTGATCTCTTGCGGGAACATCTCCAGTTTGTTTTCCTGAAGATTTTGGACAGGAGTCTTCATTGGAGTCACTTCTAACCCCATCCCCTGACAAAAAGGTAGATAAATTGTCTGTATCAGCAACTGAAACATTTTGAGTGCAACAAATCTTGCAAAAACTTTGGTTTTACCGGGACCCATTGTGCATTTATTGCCAATTGGTTGCACTGAAGCACAAACTGCCAGTGCAGTGATTCTTTCAGACTGCATAAAGACATCAGCAGGTTCTGGAGGAAGCACCTCGCTATCCAAAGCACCTGGCATATCAGATGTCACATTGTTCTGGACATCAGCTGTTAAACATGAAGAAGATACCACTGGAGCACCCTCCTGATACCCAGAAAGTTCAACTGGGGTACCAGCCACTGTAGACGTGGATGACACCGAGTTCACAGCAGTAGTGTCAACTGGATAGAGCACTGAACGGGAGTTCTCACCAACATCTGAAGCAAGTGATGAATCAGTGGAAGGAACGATGTTCTCAGCCCCCTTGTTCTGAATGTCAACAATGATATTTCCAGATGGTGAGGCAGTGCTATGATCATCCTTAGTTGCCAAACTGCTAATGAAGCTAGAGAAATTCCCATGTTCAGACGGAGGGGTAACACGCATTTCAGCCATGAAGTTCTTGGCCCATGTTGCTGGACTGGAGTTCAGATCAACAACAAGATCAATGCCCTCATCTGACATTACAGAAAATTGAATGGGAGTAGCATTTGCTGATATCTTATCAGACAGCCGACAATCCTTATCTGTGCTATCATTCATATGGCCAAATGGAGTGGAAGCCTGACCATTACCATTAGAAGGATATTTTTGAATAATAGGGGGACAGATTTGATCAATTATGTTAGCAGGTGAACAATGATGTTTGCCAACAAATTCTAGATTTGTTGTCTTAGTTGCAATACCCACATCACTTCGGGACTGCAAATTATGAGCAGTCCCCAGGTCAGAAGATGGATGGCCATGACAGTCTGGTCTTCCATGGTTCATAGAAACTGGAGTTATACTCATACCAGTGCCAATCTCCTGCTACAGAGAAAAAAAGGATTGTAAAGACATCCATTTAAACAGTACACATACAAATGGGCAAAGCATTTCATAGATACAGGTGAAACAGACTTATATTTCAAGTGAAAATAAACCAACAAATTACTACTGTGGCAACTGGCAAACAGAAAAACACTAATGTAATCTATATCAACAATTGAGTGGCACACAACAGAGTAAAAATAGAATAACAGAATCCAAAAGGCACCTGAAGAAGAAGTGCCACTCTCATATTTAGGATGGCCAGGTGCAACCCAGATCAACAGGAAGTGTGTAAATGATTCCTAAATAGGCATTGGCAGTTTGCATAAAATCATATGAAAGGATCCCTGAAAAATATCAAAACTAGGATCCTTGTGTTTTTACTAGGAAGAAATCTTTTTTGATTTCTTTTCTGTTTGCTTTTTGGTTGTGTGCATGTGTTTTGGTGTGTATGTGCTTGGGGTGGGGGCATTAGCTATACTTCTCTTAACCTTCAAATATCAGACAATTTGAGTAAAAAAGAATAAATCGATAAGGAAAAGCATATCTGCAGTGTTCATGCAAAATAGTTACGGATAACAGATGGGCCCATTCATAATAACAGGTGTTAATTTTAAACGGGAAACAAGAAAAGAAAACAATGGTTAAAGTTTCTTACCTTTTTAGATGTTTCATCAACAGTTGTTTGATATCCTTTTTGATGCTTTGTGTGCACAAGTGGTATGTCATCATCCCTGCCACTGTATGGGCCTCTTTTGTTGTTAACAAGGTTGCCTGCAGTTAATTAAGCTGTCAATTATTCCTAAAGCATCATCTTTCAGAGCAAAAGAGTCCAACAAAATAAACCAGTGTGCAAACATAAACAATCCGCCAACTAAGTTTAACATAAAAAGTTTCTGTTCATACATGTGGATGCTTCTTTCATATTTGCTAATTGGACAGGAGGGGCAGTAGGAGATGGAGATGCCTGTGTAGAATAAAACAGTTACAACCTTTCAGATTCTGAATTTAAATAGATGATTAAACTAGCTCATACTTGTGGCGAACTCTGAAGTAAAAGTGCTTACCTCAAGCAGCGAAGCGAGCAAACTTGCTAACTGAGAGTGGGTCTTCTTAGCAGGAAGGTTATACTTTTTGCACAAACATTGCAGCTCAGGGTAACTGAGACTGAGGAGATGATTTTTGCTCTCTTCGTACCCCATCGGATTGGCTATTGAAAACGAAGAAGACATTACAACATGGCCCACTTCATTCCATCCATTCATAGCGCAAAGATATTTATTGCACAAGGGGAAAAACTTGACAGCATTTGCAAGGGCACTAAAAGTCACAAATCAGTCATAAGGCAACCTTTGTGAAATCAGAAACAAGGGCTAGGATCTCTGAAGCATACGAGAGCACAACAATCACGCACAAACAAGTTCGGCATTCAACTTGATGCAAAAGTAAAAACAGAGTACACCACATGACACTCAAACGAGACAAGGACCTCCCTGACTTACTCATCTCAGTACCCACCATAAATAGGATAGAAAACTAAGACAACTGGAAAACACCTACAAAACACAGCACCAACATTACAAGCACCGTCCGATTTGCTCACCACACAACCCATGGCAGGGTATAATTGAGGAAGAGAACTGACATAACATAGGACATAACACCACATCAGAATGATATAATTCTCTCAAGGTAGATCGTCATAATTGTAACTTGTAAGAGATCTTATATGTTGCATGGTCCAATAGGGAAGAACAAGCAAAGCCCCTCTCCTCATGCCAACACTAACAAATCGCCCGAGGTTTTGCACCGGAGCTCAGGGGAAAAAAAGGGAGAGAGAGGAAAAACCAGATTTAAGCAAGCAGAAAAGCCACCACAGGCCACCCACGTATCCACGAGAGCCACCGGAACCAACCAAGCTCGCATAAGCAGCAGCGCGAGCGCAGGTTCCCGCGGCGCCACCCTGCCCTCCGCCCGCCGCCAAGAGGGGTGAAGGGAAGCGGGCGCCGGGAGTGCCGAGCGGCAGGGGGTCATCGTGGCGCCAGCCGCCAGGCGGCGGTGGCGGCGTCAAATCCAAACTGGAGGACATGCGAGAAAGCGAAGAGAGGGGCTAGGCACCGGGATTACTCACGGCGGAGGCGGACGTGGCCGACGTGCGGCGAGCGGCGCCGAGGTCCTAGGCTAGGCAGGTTTGGAATTCGGTCGGTGGATTGGGACGGGAGAATAGAGGCGGTCACCGGTCAGGGTGCGGAGATCGGGACAAGCGTTCCCACGCAGGCTGCTGGTGGCTGGTGCAGTGCTGCTGGATGCTGGAGCCTGGAGGCTGGAGCGGGCAGGTGCGCAGCGTAGGAGTAGTAGGTGTAGGTTTTTCTCCGTGGGCGGGGGTGCCGGACGCGCGGGCGGGTCTGGGCCGGTGACGTTGGGTCTGCGCCCCGTCGGATGGACCACGGCTTGGGCTTTTTGGACTCTAATAACAGTGAGCCCGTCGTTGGTGCCACGACTCAACTCTCTCCTTGGTTTTTATTTTGAATTTGAATTTCTGATGGTGGGACCTTGCCAACGAGTCATTGAGTCAATGTCAGCTTTGGTTCACCAAATTAAACTTAGGACATGTTTGGTGTTTGGGTTACTTGGATTTGTTGCTAATTGTCGACGAAAGCTGGTCGGCAGTCTACCTTGGGGTATACCCACGGTAGTAGTTTATCGGTAGACGGTGCGCAAACTACGAACTGGTCAAGGATCGGGACTCCTGGAAGACTAATTGTATTAGGATTTGGAAAGAAGTAGCCCCGGTCCTAGACTTGATCAGCCCCGAGCTTCCAGAGAGCCAGCCCCGCGCGCCGAGACTGACGCCAGTCGAAAAGGCGCAACAAGCATGGGACTGACTCCAGCAGTTCGTGAAGGACGCCGGGGAGTTCGCTGGCGCGCATGTCCTTAGCATGGTGCGCGCCCACTACCCCCTAGTCGACTTGTCCAGGCTGGAGAAGGGGTACCCCAAGGAAGTCAGCCCGCAGGAGGCGGACGAGCTTCGGACCGGTCTGCTGGACTTGTCGTCGACGGTGATCGGCGACATCAATCTATGCGGGACAGCCACTCCCCCCGACCAGCCGGGTTCAGACAGGTCGGCCAGGGAGTTGTCGGGGGCGTCTATTGCCGGAGATGGGCGGTCGACGCCTGCGGTCTCGACCAGCCAGGCGCCGGTGGCCCTGACCCCTTCGTCCGGACAGCAAGGCCAGGCGGGTGATCAGCCTGAGCAGTAGGCCAGTAGGATAGTCTGTAGGAATAGACTAGTGACCGCCCGTCAGGGTGTTTTTGTAAACTTTGTATGTAAAGTTTGTAATAAAGTTTGATTTTGCCATGGCCATTATTTTGAGCGCTGTAAAGTTATCTAAGTGATGAATCACTGTGTTTGACTGATAGTCGTTAAGAATTTCCATCGCAGAGGACATTGTAGCTCCCGTCGAAAGCTCTGCGTGTGAACAAAGTATAGCCAAAAAGGAAAACTTTTATTATTGCTAATTATAAGAAACTTACAAGCAAAAGTTATTGAAACTTATGGATAAAAACAGCGCAGTTTATCTATGTGCCAAGAGTTAGGCACGCGTGTCCCGTCTGGATACGCCAATCTGTAGGATGTGGGACGTGTGACTTCGGCGACCACAAAGGGTCCTTTCCAGGGAGTGGATAGCTTATGCATTCCTTCCTGGTTTGTTTTCCACCTGAGTATCAGATCACCGACCACGAAAGAACGGTCCTTGACGTTCCTGTTGTGGTACCGTCTGATGGCTGCGAGGTACCTTGCTGTTCGAAGGCATGAATTTAGACGCTTTTCTTCCATGCAATTGATTTCGAGCTCCCTACCTTGCTGTTCGAAGGCATGAATTTAGACGCTTTTCTTCCATGCAATTGATTTCGAGCTCCCTGGTATTGTCGGCCATTGACTGATCGAAGTTTTCAACTCTTGGAGACCCGAAGGCTATATCGGACGGCAGTACTGCCTCGGTGCCGTAAACCATGAAGTATGGTGACACCCCCGTGTTCCGGCTAGCCTGTGTTCGGAGACCCCAGACCACGGCCGGCAACTCTTTCATCCATCGACCAGGTGCTCTGTCGTTCTCTGTGTACAACCTTTTCTTTAGGGCATCGATGATCATGCCGTTGGCGCGCTCTACTTGACCGTTTGCCCGTGGGTGGGCAACTGACACGTATTTTATTACTATGCCTCTGTCATCACAGAAGTCCCAAAATGTAGTGCCAGTGAACTGAGGGCCCAGGTCGGTGATTATACTGTTGGGGATCCCGAATCTGTGTATGATTTGATTGAGGAATTCCACGGCTTTCTCGGAGGTTGCTTTGACCAGTGGCATGTATTCGATCCACTTTGAGAACTTGTCGATTAATACGAAAACGAACTTGAAGTTGCCCGGGGCCGGTTTAAATGGCCCGATCATGTCGAGTCCCCAGCAGGCGAAAGGCCAAGATGACGGGATAGTTTGAATCTCGTGAGCAGGTACGTGGGTCCTTTTGGCAAAGAACTGACAGCCCTCACAATGTCGAACCAGTTTTTCTGCGTCGGTGACCGCGGTTGGCCAGTAAAAACCTGCTCGGAAAGCCTTCCCGACCAGCGTTCTGGAGGCAGCATGGTTGCCGCAGGATCCGGCATGTATGTCGTCTAGGAGC